>Ga0326511_10003111_pt1 | contig 13393 bp, 17 predicted proteins | sample 0_2496_0518_D_FD_203701 | JGI IMG/M metagenome (GOLD analysis project Ga0326511, IMG submission 203701) | Bovine rumen microbial communities from UC Davis, California, United States - 0_2496_0518 | ecosystem: Host-associated > Mammals > Digestive system > Stomach > Rumen | place: USA... | reverse complement strand
GTCTTGCGTGGAGACCTACCTGATTCTGAACAGTTACATCTTTTACAAACATAATAAAAACTCTCCCATCTGTGCAATACTGCGGTATGTTTGCTTTACCTTTGCATAGTTTTATTATACATGCAAAACTTGAATTCGTCAACTGTTTTTTTCAATCTTACAGCGATTTTGACAAAAATTCTACGCATTGTTAAAATGGGGACGGTCTGGGGGTCTAAGACTTTGTATATAATCACAAATGGAAATCATAAACAAAATTGTGAAATATACTATCCGTAACATACAAATTTCAACTGAAAATTCTGTGCAGTGTGCTGTAAACCGTGTCGGATTTTGTCAATTATCGGAAAAGTTGTCAGAGCCATAATATTCCAAAAGGAATTTTCCAAACTCTTCTACGGCTTCCTGTTCGTCAATACCGTCTGCAATAATCCGGATGACAGACCCGCCCACGATGCCCAGAGACAGAAAACTCAGCAGGTCTCTGGCACTGCCGCGGCGTTCCCGGTGTTCAATCCAGATGGCAGATTTGAACTCATTTGCCTTCATCACCGCCGGGACTACCGATTTCGGAACACAAGTAAACACATTTGGAAACACAAATTCTTTCATGTACATGGCCATACACTCCAATCTTTGTGACAGATTTATTCTTGCAGTCCGCTCTCTGCGAATTCCGCCAGCGCATCGACAGCGGTCTTATTTTCGCTCATAATGGTAATTTCCGTACCGCCTGTGATGTTCAGGCACAGAATGCCAAGAAAGCTCTTTGCATTCACCCGGCGTTGATTTGTCTTAATCCAGACAGAACCCGAAAACTGATTTGCTTTCAAAGCAAATGATTTGGCCGACCGTTCGTGGAGGCCTTCCTGATTCCGTATTGTTACCGTTCTTTCGTAAATCATGATAAAAACCCCTTTCCTTGCAAGCTCAGTCATCCTGAGCATTCTGCCCGGCAAGCCATGCCTGATACATGTCGGGACGCTTCTCCTGCGTGATACGAAGGCTTTCCGTTTCACGCCATTTTGTGATTTTCAGATGATGCCCCGACAACAGCACATCCGGGACGGCTTCCCCGTTCCAGTATTCAGGCCGGGTATACTGCGGATATTCCAACAGGCCATTGAAATGGCTCTCATCCTCGAAGCATACCGCCGCCGGAAGAACACCACTGCACATCCGGGCGACAGCATCCGTCAGCACCAGTGCCGGGAGTTCTCCGCCCGTGAGAACATAATCCCCGACAGAAATTTCTTCATTGATAATCTGGTCTAAGATACGCTGGTCAATGCCCTCATAATGACCGCACAGCAAAAACAGATTTTCCTGTTTCGACAGCGTGACGGTCTTCTCCTGTGTCAGGACTTCCCCTTTCGGAGACAGATAAATACTATGCGGTATTTTTTTCAGTTCCGCACAGACGGCTAACCAGCATCTGTAAATCGGCTCGGCTTTCATGACCATGCCCATACCGCCGCCGTAGGGGGTATCATCGGCGCGGTGATGCTTATCAGTCGTGTAATCCCGGATATTATGACAATGCACCTCAATCGCGCCTGATTTCCGCGCCCGGCCGATAATGCTCTCGGACAGAACGGCCTCACACATCTCCGGGAACAGTGTGGCAATATCAATCCGCATCTTCAAACAGCCCCTTCAAAGGCCGGATGGTCATGACACCATGTTCCAAATCCGTATTCAGAATCACATCCGGAATGGCCGGGGCAAGATATTCTTTCTTATCCTCATCACTCCAAATCTGATAGACATCATTGGCACCGGTCTGCATGACATCCCGGAGAATCCCCCATACTCTGCCCGTATCGGCATCCACGACTTTCAGGCCGATTAAATCCTGGATAAAATAGCATCCCTCTTCGAGTTCGACTTCTTCCCTGTCCATGTAGAGAATCTTATTTTTCATGGCTTCGGCCTGTTCCCGGGTACTGCACTCTTTCAGCTTCATGATAATCATATTCTGCTGAATTCTGGCATTTTCCACAGTGACGGCCTGACTGCCGTTCTTATCGAGATATAATTCCTCAAAAGAACACAAAAACGCCGCATCGTCACACCAGGGGTAAACTTTCAGTTCCCCGTGCAGACCATGGACGTTTGTAATTTTTCCGATTTCCAAAAAACGCTTCCGCATAACTGCACTCCGCTCAGTCGCCGATTTCCACAGCAATGGCATCCATGCCATTTCTGACGGCGGAAGAACGCATGATGACACGGATTGCCTTTGCAATTCTGCCCTGCTTGCCGATGACTCTTCCCATGTCCTCCTCTGCTACATGCAGATGAAATACAATTACGCCCTCTTCATTGGGTTCATCCTGGGTGATTTCGATTTTGGTCTTATCTTCCACGAGACCGGAAACGATAGTATATAATAATTCTTTCATAAAAAAATTCCTTTCTGTGTGCCGCTGCTGCCCCGCCTGCATGACTGCAAACGGGGATTTCGGCTGAAAAAAATTCGGATTACTTGATGATGTTTTCCTGCTTCAGGAGCTTCTTGACGGTTTCGGTCGGCTGTGCGCCCTTTTTAATCCATTCATTGGCCTTATCTGCATCAATGCTGATAACAGAGGGTTCCTTTGTCGGGTCGTAATAACCGATTTCTTCGATGCTTCTGCCGTCTCTGGGGAAACGGGAATCTGCAACAACGATACGATAGAACGGAGCTTTCTTGGCACCCATTCTCCTCAGTCTGATTTTTACTGCCATTTTCATTCACCTCACAACTAAAAATTAGATATATTCAAGCAGAATCACTCTGCATTGAAATCAGGATTTCTTTTTCTTCTTGCCGGGGGCGGCATCGAAGTTCATCCCGGCAATACGGCGTTTTGTCTGCCGGAACATGGATTTCTGTTTATTCTTGTTATTGAATTGCTTCATCATTTTCTGCATCTGTTCAAACTGTTTGAGCAGTCTGTTGATGTCCTCTACTTTCATACCGCTTCCCTTGGCGATACGGCGTTTCCGGGACGGATTGATAATCGCCGGTTTTTCGCGCTCTGCCGGGGTCATGGAGAGGATAATTGCCTCAAGACGGTCAAACTGCCGGTCATCGAGTGCGCTTTCATCGACTTTGTCACCGCCGGGGAACATCGAAACGATACTTTTGAGAGAACCCATTTTCCGAATCTGATGAATCTGTTCGAGCAGGTCATTCATATCGAATTTCTGTTCCTGGAAACGTTTGGTCATGCGTTCGGCCTCTTTGTGGTCGATAGTGCTTTCAGCGCGTTCAATCAGGGTGAGCATATCGCCCATGCCTAAGATACGGGAAGCCATTCTCTTCGGGTGGAATTTCTCGAAATCATCGAGCTTTTCGCCCATGCCTACAAATTTAATCGGCTTATTGGTCACGGCCAGCACGGAGAGTGCCGCACCGCCACGGGTATCAGAATCAAGCTTTGACATCAGTACGCTGTGAATGCCGAGCGCATCATCAAAGGCTTTGGCAACATTGACAGCATCCTGTCCGGTCATGGCATCCACAACGAGCATGATTTCATCCGGATGGGTCACTTCTTTGATATTCTGCAATTCTTCCATGAGTTCTGTATCAATATGCAAACGTCCGGCAGTATCGAGAATCACAATATCATGGCCATAATCCTTTGCATACTTGACAGCCTCTTCGGCAATGGTGACGGGGTTGGTCTGCCCCATCTCAAAGACTTTGACTTCGGCTTTTTCGCCGACAATTTGGAGCTGCTGAATGGCCGCAGGGCGGTAAATATCGCAGGCGGCCAGCATCGGACGGTGTCCCTCATTCTTGAGATACCTTGCCAATTTGGCCGAGTGTGTGGTTTTGCCCGAACCCTGCAAACCGCACATCATGATAACAGTCGGCGGTTTGGAGGCCATATTGATTCTTGCGTTGTCATTGCCCATGAGTTCGATTAACTCGTCATTGACAATCTTGAAAACCTGCTGTGCAGGTGTCAGACTGGAAAGCACATCTTCGCCGACAGCTCTTTCTGAAACTCTTGCAACAAAATCTTTGACTACTTTATAGCTGACATCGGCTTCGAGCAGGGCAAGCCGTACTTCACGCATGGCTTCTTTGACATCACTTTCCGTCAGTCTGCCGTGCGATTTCAATTTTTTAAATACATTGCTTAATTTTTCGGAAAGTCCCTCAAAAGCCATACTGACACCTCTTTGAATGCAATTTATAATAATCTCAGCCCGTTCCGGGCGAGTTCCGTCATTTTTTCGGCATCTCCGGAGCAGTTCAGAATCTGTTCGAGACAGTTCCTCATATTCCGGACACGCGCCGCCATACCGAGTTTTTCCTCCATCTGCAAAAGTATCCGCTCCGAGTGCCGGAGACTGTCAGATACCGCCTGCCGGCTGATACAATTCAGCTCTGCAATTTCAGTGAGAGAAAAATCTTCATTATAATACAGCCCGGCAATTTCGCGCTGACGTTCCGTCAGCAGTTCACCATAACAATCAAGCAGAAGCACATAATTCAGATTTTTCATTTTCACAGTGACGGCCGGAACAGTGCATCTTTTTCTATGATTTCATCCGTACTGAGCAGCATCCCGATACGGTAATGATACTCTGCATTACGGATGATGTCAAACCCCTCTGCTCCGGGAGCAAGCAGAAAATCCGCCGTTCCGGGAAACAGTTCCATGATTCCGGCATGTCCGCACAGATTCAGTGTATGCGGGTCTGTGCCGAAATAATCCTGTATCAGTGCAAGCATGAACCATGCCAGATTCGGAAGCGTTATCTCAAATCCGTCTTCTCCGAACATCTTATCATCCTGATAATCAAATTCCGGCGCATTGTGCAGGGCATTGGACTTGACTTCGAGCATGGCCAGGGAAGTTGACAGCAGATAATGCACTCTGTAATTTTCATCTGCAATCTTATATAGCTGAAGCGTGTGCAGCGGCTCCGTGATGCCCTTTCCGTCCAGGAACTCCGCGCCCATATCGACAACAAACGCCTCATGAAAATTCCCGTCCGTTTCCAGACACTCCCTGACGAATTCCGCCGCCGGAAGCAAATCAGCCGTATAAATCGCCTGCGGTTCGCTGTAATGTTCAAAATAAGCCTCTTTCAGTGATTCTTCCGGGAAAAATGAATCCGCCTGTTCATAGACCTTCCGGAGGGTCTGTTCCCCTGAGGGTGTCAGTCTCAGAACGGTTCTTTTTCCGTCCTCTGTTTCCAATATCTCATCCGTTTTCCGGAAAGAGCCTGTCAGATAGAGAAAACCGCCCTCTTGACAGAGTACATCAGAAAACCGATGTTTCTGCTCTTCTCTGAACTGCTCGAAATGATATGTTTTTTTCAGGCTCATGCTTCTTTCCTCACTTTCCGGATGATGTAAAGCAAAATCACTTGACAAATTTCAAACCTTATTCAGTATAGCACATTTTCTGAAAAAAGTCAAGCGAATCTGTAAAATTTTCATTTTGGCATTTTGTCTCAAAATGATATTGCATTTTCCTATAAAATATGCTATAATAAATAAAAACACATGAAAGGACAGAACTGCTATGCTGTTTGGCTACAAAATCGCGGCGGTGTGCATCGCCAAAGTTTATGAAGATACGCTCCGTGAATTCCTCGAAACATTCAACAACATACTCAAACCCCAAAAATGGCGGCTGTTTGTCTATACAACCGGCTCTGACCTGTTCTGGAATACCAAATCAGATGCCGGTGAAAAAATGATTTTCGACTTAATCCGCCCGGATATTACTGACGCGGTCATCATCATGGCCAATACTATCAAAAATGACACCTGGCTTCGGGAACTCTGTCAGAATGCCAATGAACATCATCTGCCGTTATTCGTTCTCTGCGGTGAATCGGGAAACGGCTGTCATATCAATTTTGATTTCTCCGAGGGCTTCGCTGATGTCGTCCGCCATCTGATTACCTGCCATCATATCCGGGATTTCCACATGATAGCAGGAATCAAAGACAATGCTTTCTCTGATGAGCGTATTGCCGTCATGAGGCGCGTTCTTTCAGAGTACGGCCTCACTCTCGATGAGAATCATATCAGCTACGGAGATTTCTGGTCTGTCCCGGCTAAAGAAGCCACTGAAAAACTGATAGCCGAAAACCGCCTCCCCGAGGCCATTGTCTGCGCCAATGATACCATGTCTATCGCTGTTTGTACCACACTCGCCCAACATGGCATCCGGGTTCCCCGAGATGTTATCGTCACCGGATTTGACGGCATTGATGCAATTCAGTACTCCATGCCCAAAATGACCTCCTGCAAATGCAGTTATGCCGAATTAGGCCAGAAAACGGCACAGCTCCTCCTGAATTATGAAAACGGCTCCCCTCTCCCTGAACATGTCACACTCGTGCCGAAATTAGTGCTTTCAGAATCCTGCGGATGCAGACCCATCCAGATGAAAGATACTGTCGATTTCATCAATAATCTCAATGACAGTTTCACCCGCTTTCAGCGTGAGGGCGAAGACCTGAGCGAAATTTCCGCCGAAATCCAGAGCGGTGCTGATATTGAAGACGTGGCCAATCAGCTGAAAGATACCCGGCTGTTCTATAACATGTCCTGTCTGCTCAAAACAGAATGTCTTGACCCCACACTCGACCCGATGAAAATCCATTCTGATACTGCTTTCGGAGATGCCTTATACATCCTCTGTGATTCCGATGTCCCCTGGCCACCCGAAAAAACAGTCATCCCGGCGGAAGACATCATTCCGCGCATGAAACAACTGCTTGAATGCGGAATGCCTTTTCTGTTCACAGCTCTGCACGCGGTCGGCATCCCGATGGGCTATTTATGTTTCCATTTCTGGGATTTCAGCCGTCAGAACTATGTCAAAATCAACCAGACGGCTATGATGCTGAATTCCGCACTCAGCGGTTTCCGGAACAAACGCTATCAGCAACATTTGCAGTCATTCTTAGAAGAATTATATCAGTTTGACTCCCTGACCGGCCTCTACAGCCGGAAAGCGTTCAATCTGCGTTACAGGCAGATGCTCGAATCACAGCATTATGAAGCCCTCACCCTCGTCCTGTGTGACCTGGACGGCCTGAAATATATCAATGACACATTCAGTCATACAGAGGGTGATAATGCTATTGCCGTTTCGGCAAAAGCTCTGAAATCCGCCTGTGGTGAATCCGGTCTCTGCTGTCGCTACGGCGGTGACGAACTCATCGGCATTCTGACGATTGCCTGTGATGAAATCAAAATCCGGCAACAGATTCAGGCTTATCTTGATGATTATAATCAGCATTCCGGGAAGCCCTATCAGGTTTCGGCAAGCATCGGGATTTACACCTCTGCGGAAGAGAATCTCGAAACAATGTTTGAAAAGGCGGATGCACTCATGTATGAGGAGAAAAAACAAAAGCCCCATCACAGAAAATAATAAAAACGGCAGTATTCCTGAAATACTGCCGTTTCGCATTGAATATCAATTCAAATTATTTCTTGCGTCTGAATACAAATGCCGAACCTGCGGCGATTGCTGCGGCAATGCCGGCGGCAAGCGGAATATTGGCTGTACCTGTCTTCGGAGAAGCGGCATCAGACTTGGATGCTGTTGTAGTAGTGGCCTTTGCAGTCGTTGTAGAGGCCTTTTTTGTCGTTGTAGTAGCCTTGGTTGTAGCGGCCTTTGCAGTTGTCGTGGCGGGCTTGGCCGTTGTTGTGGAGGAAGAAGAGGGCTTTGCTGTTGTGGTTGTTTCTTGGGTCTCTTCCGGAGGAACATCTGTCTCCTTTGTGCCGACAGTCTGCATGGTCTTGATGGAGTCAATCGTTACTGTGATACCAGATTTTTCTACATCTTCGCCGTAACGTGTCACATTAATGTTGGACTGGAGAATCAGGCAGTCAACAGAACCGGAGGACTTTTCAACGGGGTATCTGACTGTATAAGTACCGTCACCATTAATGGCAACTTTTTCAAGTGCGGAAATGTCATCGCCATCCGGCCAGATGCTGTTTTCTCCGGCATTGCCCTCGAGCCAGAAATAATAATCTGCGCCGGGAGTTTCTGTGCCGTCTTCATTCTTGATGACATTGGCAGAATCTGTGCCGATACCATCAATTGTGAAAGTAACATCAATATAATCATTGACTTCTGTTACAGCACCATTAATATCCTTTACATTATTGCCCCATACGTTGTAAATGTTCTTGCGGAGCATATCATCTTCGGCATTCAGAGCGACATCAGCCGTATTTTCCTGATAAGGAATCTCGACTTCCTTCTTTTCGAGTTCAACGGGAGCGGTTGTTTCAGCCGTATCAGTTGTTTCTGTTCCTGTTGCTTCAGCAGTTGTTTCCGTTGCTTCAGCGGTTGTATCTGTGGCTTCAGCAGTTGTATCAGTTGCTTCGGCAGTTGTTTCAGTGGGTTCTGTGGTAGTTTCAGCCGGTTCTCCAGCCTTATCGAAATCAAGGCCGGAAACTGTGAAATTCACTGACAGCACATCCCAGTCAATGAAATCAGCCGGGTCGACAATCACATAGCTGTAATCTGCTTCGGCATTGGCCAGCTCTGAGAGCTTGCCCTCTGTGGAACGTGCTTCTTCCGGAATGCCGTCATTCCAGTTCGCCCAGCTATTGTAGATATTTACGCGTGTGGTCTTGCCGTCATCGCTGGAAGTATAGCCTTTCTTGGACATGGGAATTTCAGTCGTATCAGCCGTGATGCTGTCAATCGTGATGACCATATCCGGATAAGCTTCTTCCGCGCCGGGAACCATCAGTACAAGAACCTGTGTGCCGGTAACAGTCACATCACTTGCAAGCTGGTCATTTTTCAGGCTGACAGTATAAGAGCCGTTTCCGGTGATTTCGGCCGGAACAGAAGTCAGATTATCATCTTTTTCCTCGCCGTTGGTGTTCTTAATCCACCAGTCGCCGGACTTGAAATACAGAACTGCTTCACCAACGGAAGTGGCTTCGTCTGCGGCGGAAGCGGACAGAACGGGCGCACTCACGGACAGACAGGCAGTCATTGCCAGTACAGCCGCCAGGATTTTTTTGGATTTCATGAGAATTTCCTCCTTGGGTTAGAATTTCTTTTCAAAAATAATGTACAAACTTATTATATCGCAATTCAGCAAAAAAAGCAAGCTATAATTCCGGAAATTAAAACTTTTTTTGATTTTTTGGTCTTTCTGTACAAAATCAGAGATTACAATTTGTCATTTTTATGTCCGAATATACTGAAAATCACCAGGAAAAGAATACCAATTCCGGCCGTCACCCCGGCAGTCATGCATATCTGATGCATCATGTATTGCAGATACCCCGTCACCGCCGCGAAAATCTGCGGTTCTCTTACCACAAATCCTGAAAAATAATCCGTTTTCAGGATGTACAGGCTCGGCACCATGATTAACAGTCCGGCCGTCAGTCCGGCAAGCCCCCACCAATACAGAATTTCCATCATCCGGCTTTTACAGCAGAGTGCCAGCAAAATCAGCAAAATCACTGTGATGACACAGCATCCGGCTGTGACCCTGCTCAGAAGTGCGACAGCTTTCTTCGCCTTGGCAAGCCAGCCATTTTCATACATAGTAGAAAATTTGAACGTATCGGCAACGAATAAAATCTCCGATTCGGCCTCGGCAATGGCGGAATCCACTTTCTTCTGAAAGACATCATCTTTCTGATAGTTATTTTCATCCGCATACTGATTGAAAAAATCACTCACGGACTGTTCCAACTCTGTAAAATTCATATGGAATTCATAAATATCAGATTTGCCGTTCAGATAGTCAAACGCCTGGGAGACACTGTCAAGAATGCCCTGCCTGAGGTCATTCTTATCAATGGCTTCGAGATAGACTTCTTTCGGAATGCCCGTGCTGTTGCTCCGGGACTGGAAATAATTATCCAGAACTGTATATGCTTTCTCATCGAGAGCCTGCTGTTCGGCGACTATCCGGAATGTGGCGGTATTCAGTGCGCTGTGTCTGATTAACACCGTCAGCCCCGTGCCTATGAGTGCAAATATCACCAGAAACGTCAATAACACTTTCGGGAAATACAAACGAATCTTTGACATTTTTTCAGCCCTCCTCCGGCGGATTGTAGAACTGTCTGCTCACGAGCCGGCATAACACGCCGATTCTGTTCGAGGATGTCCCCAATATCTGCGCTTCACAGGTATAGAGCGTGAGGCGGTCTTCTTCAGTCGGGAGAATATATTTCTTATCCGTATTCTGGAACTGTATCTGCTCAGTCACTTCATAAGTGAAAATGCCGTAAGTCGTGTAGAGCATGATAGTATTGCCAGGTACAAGCTTGTTCAGGTCGGCAAAAAATGTATTCACATGCGCATCAATCACGACATTCCCCGTCTCGCCAATCACGACAGAGCTTGTGGCCTGACAGGCACCGCGTTCGAGAAGCTCCGCGCTTGACCCCCAGTACACCGGAACTGACAGCGAAATATCATCACATTTGAGAATGGCATACTGTTCTCCGAAATCCGGCCGGATGACGGTACCCGTATCATAGAATTTCTGTTCTTCTTCGGGAATCTGCTCCGCCGGAGTGGTTTCAATCTCATTTTCCTTGATGACAAGGCCATTCAGTCCGGAAGAAGGCATAATCTTCATATTCTGATTCATGAAAATAATATTCAGATACGTTTTTGCTTTCTCATAAGGCGTTATCAGCACCCCGATGCTGAATGCAGTACAGAGAATCAGCATGAAAATGCCCGTCAGAACATACACCAGCCCGGTGCTTTTCTGTTTTTTCTCTGTCAAGAAATCACTCCTTTTCAGGTCTCACCGCGTACCGATATAACAGAACAAACCCTGACAGCGCGGTCAGAATGCCCAGCCCGGCAAACAGAAGCGGTTTTGTGTGTGAAATCCCCGTCTCATCAATCACAACGCCGACAGCGGCATTATCAATCACAATGCCCTCCTCGTTCCGGAGCGTCACAGAAATATTATTTTCTGAAATATCATCTACTGTGACATTGACTCCCATATCCTTGGCGGCATCGACATAGCCTTTCATGATTTCCACTTTCTCTTCTGTCGGGAGCTGTTTGATGATGCTGTTACGTTCTTCCCGGCTGAGACTGGTCATGAACTCGGCTTTCTGGTCTTCATCAAGCGAATTGATATAATCCGTTTTTTCATCGAGTGACATGTTGATGAATTCGCCGGAATCAATCCGGTCAAAGCTGAGTGTTTCGGCCTCGGTGGGAGCGGGTTCAGTCTCTGTGGCATCAGGAGCCGTTTCTTCGGGGGTGACAGTTCCGGCATTCTCATCAGCCGGGGCAGTTGTTTCCTGATTTTCGGCGGCGGTTCTGGAAGCCTCCTCCTGTGCAAGGCGTTTTTCCTTTGCCTTGACGGGGTCAATCCCGAAACGGTTATAGAGCATTTCCTCCGTATCGTCATTGAACTGCATGACATCTTCATACGCGCCGTCAAGGTCTTCCTGCGTATAATCTCCGGAAGCCCACTGGTTATATCCCGTCTGGATGAGTGTTTCCGGCCAGCCTGCTTCTCTCGCTTTCTGAGCGACATCATCGGCTGTATACGCGGATACATGCAGACTTCCGCAAATCAGGCACGCCGTCAGGAATCCGGCGGACACTGCTGTTTTTCGTTTCATTCGCATACACACCTTTCTTGTGAGTGAACTGAAAAATTTCTGTTTACAAGCTTATTATAACAGATGTTCCGGAAAAAAGCAAGTGTCAATCTCTTCCCTTTTTCAGTCTTCGGCGTGTTCGGCCAGATAGTCGACAATATCGCCAACGGTTCTGATTTCGTCCACGACTTCGTCCGGGATTCTGATGTCTGTGACATTCTCGAGGGCAACAATCAGCTCAACTGCGTCCATAGAAGTCGCGTTCAGGTCATCAGCAATGTCAGTATGCTCTGTAATATCCTCAATATCAATATCGAACTGTTCAGAAATCACAGCAGCGACTGTTCTGAAATCCATGTGAGACACCTCCTTTTCAGCATTTTTTCTAAGATTAAGCATAACAGAAAACGCCCGTCACGTCAATATTGTGAACGCCAATTTTTTAATTAATTCCGGCCTTTGATTTGTGCAGAATGCTGTTTTTCTATACTGAATGCAATTTTATAATCAAACATTACTTTCTGACAGGCGTTTCATGGCAGATTTTCTCAGCAAGATGATTCGCCCAGGCCTCCGTATAGAATCTGTAATAAGAATATTTCTTCTCTTTCCGGAACCGCCGGAAATACGGCATTGAAAACCAGACCACGGACGGAAGAAATATCACCGGAAGATACAGCCACCCCAATATGTCTGACTGAATGGTATGGCCATACTCATGCACCAGCAGGCCTCTGTGATGCAGACAGCGTTCATCCATGAAGATGAAACACCCCATCGAAGTACAGCAGTCCCGTTTCCAGGGTATCACAACCGCTCTGCGGAATCCCTCCGGCCTGTGCTTTTTTTCATGATATATCAGAAATAATATCAGCCCCGTCAGATTCTGCGGAAAACACCAGATAATCTGAAATAAAATATAGAAAATTTTCCTGATTCTTCCCATACTCACCACCTCTGACAGCATAAAATAAAGGCCTGTTGCAGGCCTTTATTGATTTATTCCATAGCACGGTTAAAAAGCTCGCTATTAAACTGATTAAGATGCTGAAGAATTTCCTCAAACAGTTCGGGATAACTGCCTTTCAGGTCACTGATTTCCGCGCCAAGCTCCGCACGATGTACAGTCGTCTGCTTGTGTGTACGGACAAAACAATTTCTTCTGAGATTCAGATTAGGATAGACAGTAATGTCAATTGCAATATCATATTCTGTATCTCTGTTTTCCTGACGGGAAACTGTAGAAATCGGCAGTACAGTATAATCATTGTTTCTGATGTCTGACAGAATCAGTGCCGGGCGGCTCTTAAATGCATTCCGGCCTGTTCTTAAGTCATAATACGGGGTAATGATTGAATAAATCTTTCCAATCAATCTGTATCCACCGCCTGTTCCGTTTCAATATCCTCAAATTCATCATAGTACATATCCCATACATGGTCATATGGCCGGACTTTTCTGGCATCTTCCCTGATGTCCTCCAGGCTCAGAAGACGGCTTCCGCGCTGATTCTTTTTCAAGCCCTTTCTTGCATTCTTCCATGAAATTTCCTTATGAGACAATTCGCTCAGATACCATGATTCATAATGCCCGTACTCCACAATGACATTATTCAGAATATACGCGCACTTTTCTGAAACTTCCTTTGTATCGGCATAAAATTCCCCATCAATATAGGCATTTCTGACCTCACGGCAGACGGGGCCATGAAACCAACCCTCAAAATCTCCCTCAAACAACGGCTCACCTGTCAATGCAAATGCTTCTCTCTGCGCAAAATAAAGCAGTTTATGC
>Ga0326511_10003110_pt1 | contig 13396 bp, 30 predicted proteins | sample 0_2496_0518_D_FD_203701 | JGI IMG/M metagenome (GOLD analysis project Ga0326511, IMG submission 203701) | Bovine rumen microbial communities from UC Davis, California, United States - 0_2496_0518 | ecosystem: Host-associated > Mammals > Digestive system > Stomach > Rumen | place: USA... | reverse complement strand
GGGTGGGTGCCGCGCGATTGTATAATTATTCAAAATCCTATGTATAACCCCCCCTTTGCTATGAATATTGATGAATAAAAAAAAATACTTGCTTTTTTCGTTAGGGCGAGTATACTTATAGCTGTCAGGGGGCAATGGTAAAGCCCAGCCGGAGTTAGCAAGTGGCACGACCTGATAGGAAGGAGGGTAGACGGAAAAAGACAGGGTAACGCCTCGACTATATAGGGGGAGGACCAGCAATCCAACGGGGAAGGTCTGAATTGAGCGCGACGAGTGAGATTGCGCGATGAGAGTGACCGAGTGCCGCTCTGAGAGGCTGAAACACCCCGGGGAAGCAGGTTAATCAGCTGAATACTTCTACTCTACGACCCACATTAAAAGGAGGTTATCCCCATGAAGAAGTACGATCCCACCATCGCCGCCGCAGCCAAGCTCACCGCCTTGAACTACTTGAACGACCCGCATCACGCCGAGCGTTATTGGTTCGCTATGACGACCGCCGACGGCGCCGGAGTTCACGGCGCGACCCGCAAGTTGGTGCTGGCTTGCGTCACCCGCCAGACCATGATCGAGGTCGTTAGCAACGACCGCGCGCTCGAGACCGGATTCCTTGTGATCAGCGATAACGTGCTGAAGGTTCGCAAGATCAGCGAGACCGCGTTCCGTAAGACCTTCGGCAACCGGATCACGGTTCGCCAGCTCGAGCAGAAGTTCCGGACTTATTCGGACTTGCCGCTTGACCCCAGCCCCTGCGCCGGCCCGAGGGCGCGCACCTTCGAGAAGGTGGTTTGCAAGACCATCGGCGCGAAGTGGGTCGGCGGCCTGAACCGAGTTCAGGTTGACGGCGTGACCATCATCACCGACGCCGATGGCAACGAGGTCAAAATCCGCGACGAGGTCAAGGGCCTCGGTGGTCGGATCACGGCCTATTGCCCCAGCGAAGTCGACCGCGACGTAAAGGAGTGAGGGCGCAAGCCCTCACCCTTTGGAAGGAGGTAAAAACATGATAACACTGGTTATAATCGCCATGATCATCGACCTGCGGAGCCTTGACAAGCAGTTCAAGGCCAACGAGGCCGAGATCGAAGCCATGAAAAAAGAGATTCATGGCCGCAACTACTGAGGGACGCAAGTCCCTCAGCCCTACAATAACGACCAAATACAAGGAGGTTAATACCATGATGGACATTCGCAACTACAACGTCACCGCCACCGAGTATGGCCTGCTCTTTGACGAGCAGTTCTGCATGGCCCAGTTCTCCATGAACTTTGACCTTGACACTGAGGCCGAGAACTGCGGCTTTGGCCACGTCGAGTTCGAGCCCGAGAAGTGCCTCGCGATCATGGTCTATTACGGCCACCCCGAGGACCTGAGCGCGACCATCGAGCACTACGACCTGAACCAGTCCGACGACGGCCGGGACGTGTTGGAAGCTTTTCACCACTACGACCTGCGCGAACTCTACTACGCAGCCCAGCGCTTCACCGGCAAGGTAGTCAATGACTACCTCGCCGAGGTGGAGCGAGTATGGCAGGAATACTTGAAAAGTCAGGAGCGGGCTTAATGCCCGCTCCCGAGAGGAGGTAACTACAATGATGAAGGCAGGCTACACTGGCAGCAAGTATCACTACTACACCTACGACACCGAGCCTGACCGCGATGGCAAGTACCACGTGGGCGAAGGCACCCAGTATCACTGGGAGCACAAGGGCGTCTACAAGACCGCCCGAGGCGCAAGGAACTGGGCCATCAAAAAGAACTGCGGCCGCGACGACTACCGCGAATAATCGGGAGGGCGCAAGCCCTCCCACGACTTAAAATTAAGGAGGAGACAATCATGAAGAACCTTTACATCCAGAAGATCAGCGCCAACCGTTACACTTTCGACCACGGCAACGACAGCGCGAGCGGACACTTTGAACTTTCGATGAATAAGACCTCGATGGGATGGACCATCGAGGTCACTGACCTGACCAAGTGGGAAGTCAAGACCACGTTTTTGTGGGTAGCGGAGACCGCGCGCGAGGCCGTCAAAGATTGCCTGCACAGCCTGCGCTACATCGAGCGCCACCACGAAAAGAGGGCTTAATGCCCTCTTTTCTTTTTTTTAACATAATAGTTAGTCAACACTAACATTAAGGCCATGTAAATTAGACTATCCGGACAATCTAATTAACAAAATTAACATTAGCTATTTCTAACATTAAGCATATGTAAATTAGAATATACGTATAATCTAATTTACACCAGTTTAACTTTGTTAAATTTAATCTAATTAACAAACTTTTAACATAAACTACCTTGACAATTAACATTCATCTGCTATAATATAGAGGATGGGAAAATATATTCTCAGAAGCGAGGTTTGTTAAAGCTATGTTAAGAGAATATGAATTATGCGTAAATTTGCTCGGTTCGCGCGGGCGCCTTTGGCCTGCCTCGGCTCCGGTCGGCGTGCCGGTGGGGAGCTGGAAATTTCCGTGGAGCTGGAAGCTCCTCGGCTCCGGCCGCGAACTGGAGCTGGGAGCTGGAACGCGAAAACGGGAGCTGGATTCTAATTAACATAAAATTAACATTAGAACTAAAATCTAATTAACATAAAATTAACATTGGAGCTGGAAGCCTTAACGTAAACTTAACATTTATATGGAGCTGGAAAGCTGGAGCTGAAAATTAAACTAATGTAAATTACATTAAACGTCCAACCTAATTAACATAAACATAACTTGACAAAGGTCAGGAACCATGCTATAATATAACCAGAATAAAAGAAGGGAGTAACAACCATGAAATACTTTGAAGTCGTTTGTCATCGTGGACATTGCGGAACAGGTCGAAGCACTGAAATTAAGTTTGTTTTTAGAGCAAACAATTTGCTTGAGGCTTGCGACAAAGCGCGAAAAATGCCAAGTGTTAAGCATACTAAAATGGTTATATTCGGTAAAGAGATAACGCAACAAGAATATAACAGTTTTAGGAAAGTTAGTGCATACGAACGAGTTCATCCAAATTATCGCGGAGGTTAAATCCGCGATAACTCTATGTTAATTAGAGTAAACGTATTATCTAATTTACAGTAGTTTAACTTGACATCATACTATATATATGTTATATTTATACCATCAAATGAAGGGAGTATATAGTATGAAGAAGTTTGTTATTATTTGGTGCGTTGTTATTGCTTGCGCTATCCTCATGGGAGTTGTTGCTTGCGCGAGTATATAATTAATTCCATTTCATTTTGTAAAAATGAGAGAAAAACAATTTAACAATATAAAAATAATCCCAAAACTATCGGGATTATATTTTATTTTCTTTTTGTTAATTATAAAATACGTATAATATAATTTACATTCCCGAAACCTCACACCCTAATTTCATTTCATTTTCTCAAAAGAATGACGGACCAAAAAAGAGAATTAAGAAACCTAAAACCGCCATTATAAAATTTATTACAGAAATAATAACAATTTTACTGATAGACATAACATCCCGAAAAGTCAACCGATAAAACCACATTTTAATTTTATATGAAAAACTATTTCTTTTTTTATAGTCTTTCGCGCGCATATCCCGAAACCTCCCTTGCTTTTCTATACATATTATATCATAAACTAATTTCAAAATCAAATCCTTTTTGAAGTTTTTATTATGACAATATTTAGACAATCCCAAAACTAACCCAAATTAAATTTATGTAAATTACACTAAACGTAAGTTCTATTTTACAAAAAAATAACTTGACATTTTATTTCAAATTTGTTATAATAATTCCAGAAACAAACGAAAGGGGATTTTCCTAAAATGACAGTGTATGCAATCTATTGTGGCGGTTTTCAAGGTTCTTCCTACTATCGCACGCGCGAAGAGGCACAAAATGCGGCAAATTGGCGCACGCATTGCACAGGAATGAAATGGGATGTTAAGGAAATATTAATTCCTTAATTTCAATTTCAAATTGCGAAACATAAAAAGTTTCGCAATTTCATTTTGAATTCCTGTTAATTAGACCACACGTATAATCTAATTAATAATCATTTAACTTGACATTTCATTTTATTTTTGCTATAATAATCTTGCAAACAAACGAAAGCGAGGTATCCCGTATGGAGTGGGAAAATCTGACTTCTGAGGAACAGGTGCGTATTTATTGGGACTATCAGGCGAACATTCTTGACCCCGACGAAAACGGCATTTCATTTTCAGAATTTGATGAAATGATGCAGGGATACATCTTTTGATGTATCCCATAATTTTAATTCAATGTAAATTAGATACTACGTATCCTCTAATTAACATAATTTCAAAATAAAACCGTATGTTAAACATACGGCGCGAAAATATTTTCCAAGTCCCGAATCTCATATGGATAATACCACACATAGATTTCCATATATCCGGGCGCGGGCCAATGTTCTCTACACACATAGACAAAACCACAATCGTTCAAATCTTCAAACAATCCTTCCAGCGCGGAGTTCATTTCAACGACGTAACAATTTCTTTTCATTTCAAATTACCTCGCTCTCTCAATTTCTATAATCATTATAGCATAGCAATCCCGAAATGTCAAGTTAAATAATTGTAAATTACACCAAACGTCAATTCTATTTAACAACCTTTTAACTTGACATTTCAAAATAATTATGCTATAATAAATTCAAGAAAAAAGAAAGGAACAGTATCCCAAAATGAAGAAGATTATTTGTGTAGTTCTCATTCTCTCCCTTGCTCTCGCACTGACTGCTTGCAAAGTTGGCAATCGTCAAGTTGGTTGGGACACAACCCAAACTTTTACCCATGCAATTCTTGAACTTGGCAATGGTGAACTTATTGAGGGCACAGTAACGTCATGGCGCGATTTTGACGAATCTGATGTCGTTCAGTTTACCATGAACGGTGTCACATATCTTACTCATTATTCCAAAGTTATTCTTTGTACGAAAAAACCTTAACGCGGGAAACCGCGTTTTATTTTGCTTTTCTGTAAATTACATTGAACGTATAGTCTAATTAATAATCATTTAACTTGACGCCCTTTTATATATATGATATACTATATACAAGAAAAGCAAAGGAGATTATAAATATGGCGCCTATCTACAATGCCGCTACTCTTCGCAAGGTTTCCTCTGATGCTCGTCTTGCCGAATACAATCGTATTAAAAACGATTTTGTTCCTGCGGTATTATATAAAATGAACGAAGCAAATTTTGCCGCAGCTAATGCCGGCTATCAAAGCGCAGCCGATGATTTTAATCTGCTGTGTATGGGACTTGTTTCAGAAGAATCACAAAATTATTTGAAAATAGGTCTAAAATCAGAATTAGAAGAACTTGGTTTTTCGACCGTAATTAAAATAGACAATGGAATGTTAAAAGTAATGTGTACATGGTAAATTGCGGGAAACCGCAATTTCATTTTAATATTATGTAAATTACACTCAACGTCAATTTTATTTTACTTTCCTTTAACTTTTTCCAATTTCATTTTATATTTCTTTTCCCAAAATTAACATATTATTTACAAATAAAATCCTATTTCATTTCCCAAAACAAATTATCTAATTAACAAACGTTTAACTTGACACATCCCATATCTCATGTTATAATAGACTTGTCGAAAGGGGAGATAAAGAATGAACGAGCCACCGCAGTAGTCAGCCGTTCCTCCATCGTCATTAAATGTCCTGCAATAGTGTTTGAGGTGCTTGACAATGAATCCACCCTATTAGAGCAAGGGACAATGCCCGACATGGCGGTCATAGGGTATTCCCGGTTACGAAGGTAAACCGACCCGCGGCAGAAGTGGCGCACTGACCGCGAACGAGCCACCCGCGCGGAGTAGCTAACCGCGCGGCTTTTATTATACTAATGTAAATTAGAGTAAACGTAAATTCTATTTTACTAATACTTAACTTGACAATTCATTCTAACTATGATATACTTATATCAACAAGTGAAGGAAAACACTTAAAACCAGAAAGGGATTTAACATGATTAAGCGTATTAAAAAGTATCTGTGGTGCAAGCGCATGGGTATTCGTCATCCGTGGAAAGCAAGCGGCGATAAAGGTTTTATCGGTGGAAATTGGTAAAGGGCTTTTAGCCCTTTATTTTTTTGTAAATTAGACTAAACGTAAATTCTAATTTATAAATACTTAACTTGACAAATTCCCTTCTATCCATTATAATATATACATAAACAACGAAGGGAGCAAACACCATGATTAACATTCGCACTATCCGCAAACTCACAAACAACGACGGCTTGACTCTTAAAAAGGGTAAAATCATCACTTATAAAAGTGGTTGGCAAGTCGCAACAGAGGGAATCGAAACACGCGACGCACGCGAAGCAATCAACGCGGTCAAGGCATACAAGGGTGATTGTGGCATATGGTATAGTGAAGGCATTTACTATATTGACAAGTCAAAGCGCGTTAGCACAAAGCGCGAGGCCATGGAGATTGGACGAGCATGTAACCAAATCTCAATCTTGTGTTGGCGCACTATGGGATTAGCATATTGCTAACCCAATCTATTTTAAGACAATGTAAATTAGAGTAAACGGATACTCTAATTTACTAACAATTAACTTGACTTCTGAGATATGGTATGCTATAATATATACATCAAATGAAAGAGAGGTACACCCCATGAACAAGACTTTTGACTCCATCGCCGCCGATACTGCCACCATCGCCCTGAACATGATGACCATTGAAGAGCTTCGCGCAGTCATCAACGCGGCCGCGAACAAGATTGACGAAAGAGCCGAACGTCATCGCATCGCCATCGAAGAAGCAATCGCGGACGCACTCGACGACGGCTTCGACATCTGCATCTGGGTTGAGGGCAAGAGCAGCGATTGCTTTATCGATCACGAAGAAACCGACCGCATCACGCATGTAACCGTAAATTAGTGGGAAACCACTAATTTTTTTAAGCGTATGTAAATTAGAAGGTACGGACTTTCTAATTAACAGATAAATAACTTGACTTTTCTCTGCATTAGGTATATAATAAATATACAAAAAAGAGAGGAGCTAACCATTATGGCAATCATCATCAAGCATACCTATTCTACAGAAGTTGACATCGTTTTCACCTCTGACGACGGCTACTGCTTTCATCAGAAAGTTACCGACACCATGGACGAAATTGCGGAACATGTTTGCGAAATGTTCGCCGCACACAGGTTCACCGCAGCGGATGTTTGCGACGCTAACACCGGCGAGGTTCTGATGATCTTGGAGCGGACGTAAGTCCGCTTTAATTTTATGTAAATTAGGCTATACGGCTATTCTAATTCATAATAAATTAACTTGACAAATATCTTTCTTCTATGTTATAATATAATCAACAAAGCAAGGGAGGAAAACATCATGTCTAATTTGCCGCTTTACTCTGTTGATTACATCATCAACAAAACTGGTATTTGTGCTTATCGGTATTTTTACACTACTCGCGCCGCGCGTGATTTCCTTTGGAATAACCGCAATGAGATTCACGATGTAATGATTTCTCTGTTCGGAAGCAATACACCACTTCTGATTTGCGACTTGCGGGATTAATCCCGCATTTCTTTTTAATTGTATGTAAATTAGACTATACGGTTAATCTAATTTACAAATGTTTAACTTGACATATAGCTTTTTATGTATTATAATATATACAGAAATTGAGAGGAGGCAACCCCATGAAACAGATTAACAAAGTGCAGGCCCGTAAACTCTACGAACAAAAAAAGCCGTTCATCATTGTGCCCGCGAACATGCGCCCTGATTCACAATTCGCCGTTCACATGAAACCCGGTTGGATGTTCCGCAGTTTTAACAACTTTTACAATGAGTTTTGCTACTATAACTGCAACAACAGCGAAGTCGGCCGCTATCCGAGATTTTACGTGGAGGATTAATCCTCCACTTCTTTATTAACTATATGTAAATTAGAATAAACGTAAATTCTAATTTACTAATATTTAACTTCCAGTTGCTTACTTCTTAATATTCAAAATGGTATAATATATCCATCAAATGAAGGGGGTACAAACCTATGAAGAGCATCTATATCATTACCGAGAACAACGAAATCATTACCGCGCGCGATACCATGAATAACGCCATTGCCGCCGTCATGAACCGGATTGCTATTTGCGGTTACCTGTGCGAAGGGTTTGAGTATGATGAGTCCTTGACGCTCATTGACTACCGCGACCTTAACGCCCATGAAACGCGTACAATGCTCATTCAGGAAACGAACTTCAAAGAGGGGATTTAATCCCCTCTTTTAATTTTATGTAAATTAGAATAAACGTACCATCTAATTCACATACAATTAACTTGACAAACCACGTCAATTCATGCTATAATAAATCATCAAATGAAAGGGGTTAATACCATGAAAAAGTACAGCATTACCACTAAGTTTGTCACCATGTACACCAAAGAAGAAGAAGTCAAAGTGGAATACACAAATGACTTTGACGCCGCTTTGGGTGCGTATATCATTTACATCGAAAACCCCGAAGTTGTATTTTGTACTTTGGCGCTTCTTAACGAAAACGACACAATTCGGGAGATTATTGCCGCTTTCAATTCGCAACATATAAGGGGTTAATCCCCTTTTATGTTGATTGTATGTAAATTAGAAAATACGTATCGTCTAATTTACAAACATTTAACTTGACAACTCTTGTAAAATTTGATATAATTAATAATGGTGGAACATTATGGAAAGGCAGGTGAATGTTATGATTGTGTTAAGGAGTGATTGATTTTTGGTTAAGACTATGTTAAAATTAAGTAAAATGGCCCGTGTATCGGGTCTGTTAGTGTTGCCTAAAATCAAGATGCCATAGCCGCGATTTAACCTAATATTAACTTGACTTCTGAGCTGGAAGCTGGTATAATATATATAGAAAAAAGAGAGGAGCTGGAGCTGGATATGAAGAAACTTACTACTGAACAGCTGGGAAAGCTGAAAGCCGCTATTTGCACTATATATCAGCTGGAAGATGAATTATCAAGTGATTTTGAGGGCAATCATCAAGATGCCGAAGATATTCATTCTCTCTTTCACGCAGCAGACCAACTTGTAAGAGTATACGAAAAATGGAAGGAGAACAAATAATATGAAGTATGATATTGAACTTCTTGCTCGCGCACGAGATTATTGCGATATGACTATTGACGATATTATGACGCAAGATGAAGGACGTTACGAAATTGAAGCAAAACGAAGTCTTAGCAAAGCAATTATTGAAATCAATAATGCTATTGATTTACTGGTATTCTATAACGCGGAACAATAACCGCGTTTTTTATTATATAAATGTTAATTAAACCGCACGTACAATTTATATAACAAACATTTAACTTGACTTCTTAATCCATATATGCTATACTTAATATATCAAATGAAAGGGGTTTGTAATATGAAGATTTGGTTAGATATGGATGGAACTATCGCGGATTTTTACGGCGTTGAAGGTTGGTTGAATTATCTTCAAAATGAAGATACTACGCCATATAATGCGGCGAAACCTCTTATTAATATGAGTTTGCTTGCCCGTTATCTTAACAAACTACAAGCCCAAGGCCATGAAATCGGTATTATTTCATGGGGTTCTAAACACGGCTCGGACGATTTTTTGGTTAAAATCGGTATCGCAAAATTTTACTGGTTAGCAAAGCACTTGCCTTCTGTTAATTTTGATTATATCAAAATTGAACGCTATGGTACAAACAAACTCACAGTAACAGGCGGTGGAATCCTTTTTGATGATGAAGAAAGAAACCGCACAGCATGGGGAAATGGGGCTTATGAACCGGAAAAGATTTTTGAAATTCTTTCACAGATGATAAAGGCGGTATAACCGCCTTTTTTAATTTCAAGTTAATTAAATTATACGTTGTATGTATTTAACAAAAAATTTACTTGACAAACAGTGGAATTTATGGTATTGTATATATACAAAAGTGAAGGACAACACTAAACCAGAAAGGAAAATGCTATGACACAAGCAGCACTGGAAACCGCGATTCGCAATGATGTTCTTGCCGTTCTGACCGCCGCACTGTCCGAACATTACGATGCCGATGTGATGGATGTTAGTGCAAGCGAACTCACCATGCCTGTGGTTGATGCCGAAGGCAATGAAAAGTTTGCGCTGATTAAGGTATCTATTCCGCGTGGCTCCCGCAATGGTGACGGCGGTTATGATGCCTATGACGGTTACGCAGCCCATGATGAATGGGAACTTGTCAAGGCCGATAAGGCTGACAAAGCAGCAAAGCGCAAGGAAAAGGCCGAGCGCGAAGCAGTAGAAAAGGAGCGCAAGCGCGCCGCGAAAAAGACGATTAAGAAACTCAACACCGAAGGGCTTCAGGCTATGATTCACGCACCCGACCCTGAAGAAGAAGAAAAAGACGATAACAATCAGTTCCTGCCCCACGAAGTGACGGTTTAACCGTCACTTTATTTCTATGTTAATTACACTGTACGTTTAATCTATATTACAAATAATTAACTTGACTTATTGAAGAAAATAGTATATACTATTTATAGAAAGAGAGGGAATATAATGGAAAAGAAAAATCAGAACCGTGAAACTTGGTGTGGCTATCGCCCTTCTGTGATGCCCGCAAAGAAGAAAAATAAAAAACAAGAACGTAAAGAAGGGAAGCAGATTTGTCGTGAAGCTATGAAAGGAGATAAATAATGATTGTAGCAGGATTAATCCGCGCAGCACAAACCAAAGTTATTGTTAATCGTGTAATCATTTGGAATCCTAACACCAGTCGCGCTTTATACGTTGGTTTAGTTAGTGAAATTCCTAACAAACTTAAATATAAAGAAGTAAAATCTTATCGTTATAGTAAAGAAAAAGAAAGAATGATAATAAGGATTTAATCCTTATTATCTTAATTATATGTAAATTACATTATACGTTCAACCTAATTTACAACAAATTAAAAGAAGAAGGCTTACGCCTTCTTCGCCGCCTTTTCGGCTTCCTTGGCAGCCTTGTTATCTGCCTTAATCTGACGTTCGGCTTCCCACGCCTGCGCCGCTTCACGCGGATTGAACGCCTTGGATACCTTAGTATCTTTGTAAGCCTTGGACTTGACGGTGACTTCCGTCCAAATGTCCTGACCTTCAACATTCTGAAGGATAGCGAAGGAACCATCCGCAAACTTAATTGCGTTGTTTTCCTGGAGGGACGGCATAATAGCCGCGATAGTCGCCTGACGAGCAGTAGCCTTCATTTCAGCAGCGGTCATAGCCATAAGTTGTAATCCTTTCTGGTTTTAAGGTTTTTCCTTACCTTTTATATATTCATTATACTACCGTAGTAGTAAAATGTCAAGTTAAAGATATGTAAACTCCGCTTGAATTTTTCTTCGTCCTGTTAATTTATTTTCTATATAATGTTGAATAGCTTTATTATCCACATTAAAATGTTTAGCGCACTCTGTTATACTTGGATAAATTTCAATTTCCCCAGTTAGATATTTTACTTGTATAGGTTTTTTACGAATATGATTTAAAGATAATCTATACTCTGTATTTTCTTTTGAAGTACACCATTCAAGATTATCAAATGAATTATTTTTTGTATTACAATCTTTATGATTCACTTCATATTTTTCCGAATCTTCTATTGGCGAAAAAGCTTCTAAAACTAATCTATGGACTCGACGCATATATCCTTTATTATTCTTCCATAACTGTACTATAGCATACCCATCTTGATTATAAGCAATAGATAACTTTTTATTTCGTTTATTATTTTTGATTTCACCTTTATCTGAAACCGAATAATTTGGAAAATCTTTAATTTCTTTCCACATCTTTATCACCTCATATCAAGAGTATTAGTCCTAATTCAAGATATAGGTTTTTTCTTTCGATTTAGGACTTGTTCCTTGTCCTCTTGACAGTTATTATTATAGCAGAATTTCATTTCCTTGTCAATACTTTTTTCTGTTAATTTTATTTTAATTAGAAATCCCGTAATTTCTAATTTTCCAAATCTTAACTATCCTAATACTTGACATTTCGTTCTAATTCTGCTATAATAGTTACAGTTGAGGGAGAGGAAAGGAAATCCCAAAACGCATGGGGATGTAGCCAAGCGGTATGGCATATGACTTTTAATCATAGCACGGCGGGTCCGACTCCCGCCATCCCCACCAGACAGGGCCGCTGCCTGTAGTGGTGTGCTACTTTAATAAGAAAGCCCACGTAAAAACGGCGTCACGAAATCTTAACTTGACAAAGTTGGGAAATCGTGGTATAATAAAGATGTTAAAGGGGTTCTGAGCCACAGACCCGTGGGGCGGCGGTTGAAAGTCGCAATAGTATGTCACTCTGTTAAACAGAGAAGCAAGGTTAAACCTTGAGGAACGCACGAACCCCTTTAACAAACTCTTAACTTGACATTATAGCCAATCGGTGCTATAATAAATACATCAAAGGGAACGACACCCTACAAACGAGAAAGGAATTAATGCCCTATGAAGAAGTCCACTCTTGAGATGATGAAGAACTATCTGAACGGCGACGACACTATTGACCTGTCTGTGCTTCGTGATGAAGTCAACGCCGAGTGGGAGCGCACCACCGCAAAGTCGCGGGCTAATACTGACCTGTATAACGCCGCACATGATGCCCTGATGGCTTGCGCCGCGTGGGACAAGCCGATGACTGTGAAAGACCTTTGGGATGTTGTCAGCGCCGATATGCCCGACACCTTCACCGCAAGCAAGATGCGGTATGGTATGCTGAATCTGTGGCAGGACGAGGTTGAAGTTCACCGCCCTGATAACGGTGGCAATAACACCTACTCCCGCCGCACCTAATCCAGCGCCCTTCGGGGCGCTTTTCTTTTAGTTAATGTTAATTAGACTAAACGTATAGTGTAATTTATATACACTTAACACAAAAAAATATTGACAAATAGCCATAGCGGGTGTATAATAGTTTCAGAAAGTGAAGGAAAACACTTGACAAACCGGAAAGGGATTAAGAATGAATTTTATTAAGGAACGGAATCTTATTGTGGCTCTTGACGGTTCTTTGAAGGTCGGCGCGTGGGACATTACTACCGGGCAGTTTATCGGCAAGTCTGGCAAGCCTGTCAAGGGTGTTCCTCAGTGCTTTACTTTTAGTCATTTACCCGAATGGCGTAATGGGAATTTGTTGGGTTATGCCATTTACTGGTATCGCAATAAGTTTACCCATCCTTACGACCCCGACTATAATGAAGAAAAGGGCGCGCGTTTTGAACAGCTTTTGAGTTTGGGCCTGTTCCCCAGTGAACCGGAAACTCTTAACAATAAACTCAATCTTACTAAAAAGATTGTAGATTATGTTAAGGAAGAATGTA
>Ga0326511_10003109_pt1 | contig 13396 bp, 13 predicted proteins | sample 0_2496_0518_D_FD_203701 | JGI IMG/M metagenome (GOLD analysis project Ga0326511, IMG submission 203701) | Bovine rumen microbial communities from UC Davis, California, United States - 0_2496_0518 | ecosystem: Host-associated > Mammals > Digestive system > Stomach > Rumen | place: USA... | reverse complement strand
GGGGCGTGAAGGGGCTCGAAACGCTCCTTCTGTCGTGTCAAAGTATTGTAAATTACTAACTTAGATTCCATAATGCTCTTAAATTTTGGGTGCAAAGGTACAATTTTTTTAGCACGAATTACGCGAATTAACACGAAAAATTTTACATCAACATAAAAAATTCGTGAAATTCGCGTAATTCGTGCCTAAAACATCAGATAGAGCGCTTGGCTTGCTCTTGTGCGGCAATAACGCGATCGCACCACTGGTCGAACTCTGGGTCCTCTATCTGCAGTTCGGGATGTGCCAGGATGTACTGTACGCAACGGCGTACACCCTCGTCGAAACGGGTTGTGGCCTGGAAACCTGGTACGGCGCGCTTCAGTTTGGCGCAATCGAACACTACCGTTACACTCTTGTCGCCAAGCAGATTGCCTGTAAAATCCCACTCTTTGGGCGATGTGGCAGCCAGGAATTCTGAGGCTACATAGTACGGACGGAACTCTACACCGAGTGCATTGGCCACGCACTGGTAAATCTGATTCCACGATAGCTGTTCGTCGCTCATAATTTGGAACGCCTCGCCAATAGCCTTGGGATTACCCAACAGACCGATAAAACCACGGGCAAAGTCCTCGTTCCAGGTTACAGTCCAAAGCGATGAACCGTCGCCATTCACAAGCACCTGCTTGCCTTGCAGCATACGCTTGAGTACCTGCCATGAACCCTTAGGTCCATGTACGCTTACAGGCACACCGCGCTCACAGTAGGTATGCGAGGGGCGTACGATGGTAATAGGAAAACCGTTTTCGCGATACTCCTTCAACAGCAGTTCTTCGCAGGCAATCTTGTTGCGCGAGTATTCCCAGTAGGGGTTGGCCAGTGTGGTGCCCTCGGTAATCACATGGTTGGCGGCGGGCTTGTTGTAGGCCGATGCCGACGAGATGTAAACATACTGGCGGGTACGACCTTTGAATAAGCGCACATCGCGTTCAACTTGTGAAGGCAGAAAACCGATAAATTCACATACAGCATCAAAGGTTTTCTTGCTCAGCAGTTCGAGCACCTTCGACTCGTTGTTGATATCAACAATCAGTTGTGTGACGCCTTCTGGCACTTCGTTCTTGCGAGTGCCACGATTCAGCAGCCACAGGTCGTGACCTGCAGCTGCCAGTTTCCGTGTGATGGCCGAGCTGATAGTACCCGTGCCACCTATCATTAATATCTTCATCCGCGTGCCATCTTATAGATTGCTTCCATGTCCTCAGCCTTCAGCACCTTCAGGTTACCACAGGTAATGGTACTGTTGCGACTGCACTTGCGTACCATCTCCTTAATCTCCTCGTCGGTGATGTCCTTGCCAATCAGTTCCTTGATGTTGATAGGCATACCGATGGCATGATAGAAGCGCTCCATAGCCTGGATACCCTTTTCTGCCGTACCTTCGGGATCAGTAAAGTCGTTGGGCACGTCCATCACATTAACGGCAAAGCGCACAAAGCGACTCAGATTCTCATGCATGGTATAGCGAGCCCAACTTGGCCAGATGGCAGCCAGACCGGCACCATGAGTCACGTCGAACATGCCACTCAGTTCGTGCTCCAGCTGGTGGGTTGCCCAGTCGCCAGTAGCACCGCAACCAGTCAAGTCGTTGTGCATCAGCGAACCACCCCACATAATCTGTGCACGGTAGCGATAATCTTCGGGATTCTTCAGCACAGGGAATACGGCGTTCTTGATAGAGCGCAGCGCAGCCTCAGCCAGGTCGGTGGTAAAGTCCATGTCGTCGTCCTTGGTAAAGTAACGCTCCATGGTGTGCATCATCATGTCGGTAACACCGGCTGCTGTCTGATAAGGGGGCAGTGTCATGGTGCGACGGGGATTCAGAATAGCAAACTTGGGACGACTCAGATTGTTAGAATAGCCTACCTTTACATCACCATCCTCGTTGGTGATCACCGAACTCTCGCTCATCTCGCTACCAGCAGCAGGTATAGTAAGCACGGCTGCTACAGGCAACATGGTCTTAGGTTCAGCCTTGCCCATGTAGATATCCCATACGTTTCCTTCGAAAGGCACACCATAGGCAATACACTTAGCTGAATCGATGACACTACCGCCACCAATAGCCAGAATAAAGTCGATACCCTCCTTGCGGCAAAGCTCGATGCCCTGCTGAGCCAGCGATAAGCGCGGATTGGGTACCACGCCTCCCAGCATAACAAACTCAACACCACCATCGCTCAACAAACCACATATCTTGTCGAGCAGACCAGAACGCTTAGCGCTTTGACCGCCATAATGTACCAGCACCTTGGTGCCACCATACTTATTTACCAACGCAGCGACCTGCTCTTCACTCTGTTCTCCAAACACCACCTCTGTCGGGGCATAGAAATTAAAATCCTTCATACATGTCTATTTTGGTCATTGTACTGGTGCAAATATACGATTATTATTTGGAAACACTTGTCTTTATTAACAATTAATTACCTAATCTATGGTATTTTACATAAAGAAATATGATTAACCTATTGATAATTCGTTTTTTTGCGTTAACTTTGCAACCGAAATAAAGAACAAAACAGACATAATAACTTATGATGAAGATGAAAGCAACATTGGCAGCCCTGTTATTGGCAGGATTAGCCCTCAACGCAAAAGCGCAGACCACCGACGAAGATCTGGATGCGAAGTACGCCACCAGTCTGGTACAGCCAGGCACCGTGGCTCCCGACTTCACCATGAACACCCCCGACGGCAAGCCCTTCAGCCTCAGTTCGCTGAAAGGTAAGACTGTCGTACTCGATTTCTGGGCCTCGTGGTGCCCCGACTGTCGCAAGGATGCCCCCGAGGTAGTACGCCTGTACAACGAGTACCACTCCGACAAGGTAGAGTTCGTAGGCGTATCGATGGACACCAACGTAGAAGCCTGGCAGAAGGCCATCAAGCAGTATGGCATCAGCTATCCCCAGGTGAGCGAGCTGAAGAAGTTTAAGGAAACCGACATCTCTAAGTCCTACGGTGTACAGTGGATTCCATCCATGGTAGTCATCTCGCCAGAAGGCAAGATTCTACTATCAACCGTCCAGTATCAGAAGGTAGAGAAACTGCTGAAAGGTATCAACAAATAAACATGATAAAGGTATGAAACAAGTTATCAGCACCCATCAGGCACCAGCTGCCATCGGTCCTTACAGTCAGGCCATCCAGGTGGGCAACCTCGTGTTCACATCAGGTCAGATTCCCATCAATCCAGCCACAGGTCAGTTTGCCGAAGGTGGCATCAAGGAACAGACCCGTCAGTCGCTCACCAATGTGAAAGCCATTCTTGAAGAAGCAGGCTTAACCATGGCCCATGTAGTGAAAACAACCGTATTCATGGCCGACATGAACGACTTTGCCGACATGAATGCCGTTTATGCCGAGTTTTTTGCAGAGCCATTCCCAGCCCGTTCGGCTGTGGCAGTAAAAACACTGCCTAAAGGCGCTTTGGTAGAGATAGAGGTTATCGCCGAAAAGGCATAACCGCATCATCCAAAAGAATATCATTCTAAATTGGTGTCAAATTTGATACTGATTTAGAATAAACACAAACTATTGTTTGTATATTTAGGGATATCTTCTGCATTTCGAAAGAAATTTGGAAGATATCTCTAATCTGTGTACCTTTGCACCCAGCAAAAGGATAATAAAAATGAAGAAGCAAACAATAGCCATACATACCCCATACGTCAGACCAGATGCCTACGGTTCGCTGGCCGTTCCTATATATAATAATGTGTCGTTCGAGTTTCAGGATGCACAAGAGATGAGTGATGTATTCTGCAACCGGAAGAAGGCACCCGACTATGGACGTATCGCCAACCCCACAGTGACGCAGTTTGAACAGCGTGTAAAAGCACTTACAGCCGCCGAGCACGTGACGGCCTTCAACTCGGGGATGGCAGCCATCAGCACCGCCCTGTTGGCTGTGGTGGCGCAGGGCAAGAATCTCGTCACCTCGCGCCATCTGTTTGGCAACACGCTGGCATTTATCAGTGGCACCTTGCTGCGACTGGGCATCAAGCCCCGTTTGCGCGATCTCACCAATCTGGAGGCCATAGAGGCAGCCATCGACGAGCAGACGGCTTGTGTGTTCCTGGAGATTGTGACTAACCCCCAGCTGGAGGTGGCCGACTTGAAGGCTATTGCCGAGATAGCGCACAGGAAAGGGGTGCCCGTGATAGCCGACTCAACCGTTATCCCTTTTACCGAAACCAATCTGAAGGCGCTGGGTGTGGATGTAGAGGTGGTGTCGAGCACCAAATACATCTCAGGAGGTGGCACCTCGCTTGGCGGTTTGATTATCGACTATGGCACGTTTCCCGATATCAACAAGCGCGTGAAGTACGACCTGCTGATCAATCTCGGTGTGTATATGTCGCCGCAGGCAGCCTATATGCAGACCTTGGGACTGGAAACGCTCGATGTGCGCTATCAGCAGCAGGCTGCCAATGCACTGTGGTTGGCAGAGGCGCTGAAGCAGGAAGCAGGTATCACCAGTGTGAACTATATCGGACTGCCTGATAATCCTTATTACCAGTTGGCGCAGCAGCAGTTCGGCCCCACAGCGGGAGCCATGCTCACCATCGAACTGGCATCACGCCAGGCGTGCTTTGAGTTCCTTAATCGCCTGAAGATCGTGCACCGTGCCACCAACCTGTTCGACAGTCGCACGCTGGCCATCCATCCGGCTTCAACTATTTTTGGTTTGTTCCCAGAACGGCAGTTGGAGCAGATGGACGTGTGCCAGACCACCATCCGTCTGTCGGTAGGATTGGAGGCCCCAGAGGACATTCTTGCTGACATACGTCAGGCAATTGACAATTGATAATGGACAATTAAGAATATGGCAGAGACAAAGAAACTGAGTATTATCGCTTTTAGTGGCGATTTCGACAAACTGACAGCCGTGTTTACATTGGCTACAGGTGCGGCAGCCGTGGGCTACGAAGTGAACATCTTCTTCACCTTCTGGGGGCTGGATGCCATCAAACGCAAACAAGGACGCAGCTTCACCGGTGGCAACTGGCTCACCAAGTTGTTTGGCTTTATGATGGGAGGACTGAAGGTGACACCCACCAGCCGATTCAACTTTCTGGGGGCTGGTCCGCAGATATTCCGCTATCTGATGCGCAAGAACAACGTGGCCACCCTTGAAGAACTGGTTGAGGCAGCCAAACTACTGGGCATCAACCTCTATGCTTGCGAGATGGCGATACATGTGCTGGGACTGAAGAAGGAGGATTTCATCCCCGAAGTGAAGGATGTGTTGGGAGTGGCCTCGTTCCTGAATCTCTCCGAAGGCGGACAAACACTGTTTATTTAAAGGTAAAAGGGTAAAAAAGTAAAAAAGCAAGAATATGGCAACAAAGGTATTAGACATTACGAAAGAGCACTGCCCGATGACTTTCGTGAAGACAAAGATCGAGCTCTCGAAGCTCCAGGCGGGCGACATTTTGGAAGTACAGCTTAGCGAGGGTGAGCCCCTTGACAACGTGCCCCGCAATGCTAAGGATCAGGGCTACAACGTGATCGCTATAGAGCATGTGGAGGGCACCACGCACAAAGTGATTATTCAGAAATAAAAAAAATAAAAGAATAAAAAGATAAGAAATTAAAAATAAAATTATGGCAGATTCAAATTTACAGCGCAGTGTGACCACTGCTACAGCCAGACGTCTGGCAACCACTACCAAGACCGCCCCTCAGATGGGGTCTATCACCCCTCGTTTGCTACTCAAGCTCCTGCCTTGGGTACAGGTATCGGGTGGCACATTCCGTGTGAACCGTACCAAGGTGGAACTTCGCAAGAACGACCGCCTGCCCATTGTGTTCCAAAATGGTGTACCTTCTTTTACCGCTAAAGACCTGAAAGCCATCCCCCTCTTCTCTGAGTTTGATGATGAGATTCTGCATCGTCTGGTGAGTGCCTTCGAGGCTCAGGAGGTGGATGTGGATAAGCTCTTTGTCGAGGAAGGTAAGGACAAGCAGCGCTTCTTCATCGTGGCCAACGGACAGGCCGAGGTCATCAGCAAGGGTCCTCATGGCGAGGAGTTGCGGATTGCATTGCTGGGGGACGGCGAGTATTTTGGCGAGGCCGATCTGCTCGACGAACAGGAGTCAACAGTTTCGGTACGTGCCATCACACCAACCATCTTCCTTGGACTGAAACTCAAAGAGCTGATTCGCTTCATCAAGGATGTACCCGACTTCCGTGAGACATTCGACAAGGCTGTAGATAAGCAGTTGCGCCTCAAGGCATCAGTCAACGATAACGGCGAGAAGCACATCGACCTAGTGAGCGGTCATGAGGAGGATAACATCATCCCCGAGACCTATATCGACTACGAGGAGAACCCCACAGAATATCCCCTGAACACCCTGCAGACCGTGGTGCGTGTGCACACCCGTGTGAGCGACCTCTACAACAATCCCTACAACCAGTTGGAGGAGCAGTTGCGACTCTCTATCGAGAGCATCAAGGAGCGCCAGGAGTGGGAGCTGATCAACAACAAGCAGTTCGGACTGTTGTCAGCTGTCAACCCCGCTTATCGCATCACCACCCGTTACGGTGCACCTACCCCCGACGATCTCGACGAACTGCTGTCGCTGGTATGGAAAGAGCCTGCCTTCTTCATCGCTCATCCACGTGCCATCGCAGCCTTTGAGCGTGAGTGCACCTGGCGTGGTGTGCCCCCTGTAACCACCGACCTGTTTGGCACCAAAGTCATCCTGTGGCGCGGTGTACCCATCATCCCTTCGGATAAGGTAGAGGTAGAGGGACAGTATCTCACCGGTCGTGGCGTCGGCACCACAAAGATTATCCTGGTGCGCGTAGGCGAGAAGAATCAAGGTATCGTGGGCTTGCACCAGAGCGGTATCCCAGGCGAGATTGCTCCCAGCTTGAGTGCCCGTCTGATGGGCCTCGACAAGTTTGGCGTGGCCTCTTATCTGCTCACCAAATATTTCTCACTGGCTGCACTCACCGATGATGCCATCGCTGTGCTCGAGAATGTAGAGGTGGGATATTATCACGATTATCAGCATCGTAATAAAGTAGAGAAGTAAATGATCAATATACAGAATATAGAAGGTTACGGCATCGAGGACCCTGGCTTTGCCTTGCTCCGTGAGGTGGCACAGAAATACTGCCCCGAGGAGTTGCAGACTGAGCGCCAGAACGTCGTCCCCGATGAGCAACTTCACCTGGAAGCCCTGTCAGCCCTTTTCTCGCAAGAGGAGGGGCCTGGCTCGGCCTTAGGTGTGCGTCCCTTTGGCGAGCGCGAACTCTCCAACCTGCACTACGAAGAACTGGACACGCTGAACTCTGAACAAATCAAGCGCGACTTTCCCGTGCTAAATCAGCAGGTGAACGGTCACGACCTGGTGTGGCTCGATAATGGTGCCACCACCCAGAAACCCAATCAGGTGATTGATAAAATCAGCGACTACTATCGCACCTACAACTCCAACATCCACCGCGGTGCCCACACGTTGGCTGCCCGTGCTACCGATGCCTACGAGGAGGCGCGCGAGAAAGTGCAGCGGTTTATCAATGCCGCCAGCAGCGAGGAGATCATCTTTGTGCGTGGCACCACCGAGGGCATCAACCTGGTTGCACAGACCTACGGCCGACAGTATCTCACCCCCGGTGATGAGGTCATCGTAAGCAAGCTCGACCACCATGCCAACATCGTGCCCTGGCAGCGCATCTGTCAGGAGCGTGGGGCCACATTGCGAGCCATCCCTACGGATAAGAATGGCGACCTGGTGCTGTCGGAGTTCGAGCGTCTCATCACCCCTCGCACACGGTTCGTGTCGGTGGGTCATGTCAACAACACCTTTGGCACCATCAACGATGTGCAGCGCATCATCGAGATAGCTCACTCGCATCAGATTCCCGTACTCATCGACGGAGCACAGTCTATCGCTCACGCACCTGTTGACGTGCAGCAGTTGGGAGCCGACTTCTTTGTGTTCAGCGGTCATAAAATCTATGGTCCTAACGGCATCGGGGTGGTATATGGTCGTAAGTCGCTGCTCGATAAGATGCAGCCCTGGCAGGGTGGTGGCAACATGATTAAGGATGTGACCATCGAGCACACCGAGTATAACCAGCCACCAGCTCGCTTCGAAGCTGGTACACCCAACGTGGCCGATGCCATCGGACTGGGTGCGGCGCTCGACTACGTGAGTCGCCTGGGCATCCGTAATATCGAGGCTCACGAGCACAAGCTCACCGAGTATGCACGCGAGCAACTGGCTCAGATTCCTGGTCTCACCCTCTTGGGCAATCCCAAGAACCGCGTGTCGGTAGTCAGTTTCGTGCTTGATGGCATCCCCGTTCCCGAGGTGGGCACCCTGCTCGACAAAGAAGGCATCGCTGTGCGTGCCGGTCACCACTGTGCGCAGCCTGCTCTGCGTGCTCTCGGCTACGAGATGAGCGTACGTCCCACATTTGCCCTCTACAATACCCGTGAGGACGTGGATAAGTTAGTAATAGCAGTTAAAAAGATCATTGGAAGATAAGACTCAATAACAGATATGGCAAAGATTACAGTAAACGGTGAGGCACAGGAGGTGCAGCTGCCCCTCAACCTCACAGAGTTGATAAAGCAAAACGATGTGCAGCAGCCCGACATGGTGAGTGTTCAGGTGAACGATGATTTCGTTGACCGCACCGAGTGGGATGCCCTGCAGATCAACGAAGGCGACAGCGTGGATTTCCTGTACTTCATGGGAGGAGGCTCATTATGATTGATTTTACTGAAGAGCAGATACAGCGCTATTCGCGCCACATTCTCTTGCAGGATGTAGGCGTGGAGGGACAGGAGAAGATTATGAATGCACGTGTGCTCGTAGTGGGTGCAGGTGGACTGGGTGCTCCTGTGTCGCTCTATCTGGCAGCTGCCGGTATCGGCACCATCGGTATTGTGGATGCGGATGTGGTGGACCTCTCCAACCTGCAGCGCCAGGTGATCCACTTCACAAAGGATGTGGGCATAGCCAAGGTGAAGAGCGCCGAGGAGAAGATCAAGGCCATCAATCCCGATGTGAAGGTGGACACCTATCATGAGTTTCTCGACTCTACGAATGCACTCGACATTATTAAGAACTACGACTTTGTAGTTGACGGTACCGACAATTTCCCTGTTAAATTTCTGATTAACGACGCCTGTGTGATGGCAGGCAAACCTTTTTCGCATGGAGGCATCCTGCGCTTCAACGGTCAAACCTTTACCCACCTGCCAGGCACTGCCTGCTATCGCTGCATGTTCAAGGAACCGCCTCCAGTAGGTGCTGTGCCCACCTGTTCGCAGGCTGGTGTGCTAGGTGCCATTGCCGGCATGCTGGGCACCATCCAGGCTGCCGAGACCCTCAAATATTTCACTGGTGTGGGAGAGTTGCTCACCAACAGGTTGCTCACCTTTGATGCCAAGACCATGCAGTTCCGTACGGTGGCCGTGAAGCATCGCGACTCATGCGCCATCTGTGGCAGTCATCCCACCATCGACAAGTTGATTGACTACGAACAGGCCGCTTGCGACCTCAAAAATCACAAAGCACAATGATTATTCCACAGACAGTTATAAGAGAGATGATAAATCAGGCTCAACAGGACGCACCCATCGAGACGTGCGGCTACCTGTTGGGCACCTCTGGAGCCGATGGTGATGTGGTGACCGAGAACTACTGGATGGAGAATATCGACCATTCCGAAGAGCACTTTTCCTTTGCTCCCAAGGATCAGTTTGCTGCGTTGAAATATGCGCGCAGCAAAGGACTGAAGATCCTGGCCAACTGGCACAGTCATCCTGCTTCGCCTTCCCGGCCGTCGCAAGAGGACTTGAGGCTGGCCAACGATCCCACCATCCGCTACGCCATCCTGTCGCTCCACGAGGGCATCCACCTCAACTCCTTTAAGATTGTTGGGGCTCAGGTGGTAGATAAGGAAATACACCTATAGTTTGTATCAATTTGCGACAGAGGTCTATTTATTTGTGCTTGGGGGCACATGCATTTTCTCTATGCCGCAAGTGGCAAATCGTGATTGACCATCGCAGCCACACACGAGTCGGACCATACGTTTTCGGCTGTCTCTATCATATCTATGATCGTATAGATGGGTAAGATGATTCCTAATACAGCCACTGGTGCACCAATGCCCGACATGAGTGAGAGGGTGAGAAAATAGCACCCCATAGGTACACCGGCATTGCCGATGGCCGACACCACCGAGATGAACACCCACAGTGCGATGGTGGTGAACGTGATGGGCATGCCGCCATTCTGCATGACAAACAATGAGGTGACGAGGATGAACGCGGCACAACCATTCATGTTGATGGTGGTGCAGATGGGTAACACAAATCGGGCAATATTGATCCTGACGCCTAATCGGTGCTCGGCTGTCTCCATCGTCACAGGCAGGGTGGCAGCACTACTCTTGGTGAATAGTGCCATGAGCACGGCTGGCGTCATGCGACCTAACACGTGGATGGGATTCAGGCCGCGCAGCAAGAGGAAGAGGGGTAGTACTATAAAGAACTGTACCACATTACCCGTAAGTACCACCAGCACATACTTACCGATAGAGTCGGCCACGACACCGGCACTCACCTGTGCCGACAGTTGTGCTGAAAAAGCCACAATGCCCAAAGGCAGTGTCCAGATGAGCCAACGGATGAGTAGGAACAGCAACTCCTGCAAACCGAGTACTCCTTTCACCACAACGGCCTTGTTGTCGCTATCTGGCAGTTTCGACAGACCGATGCCCACAGCAAAGGCCAACAGCAGTAGCGACAGTACGTTACCGTCGAAGAATGGTTTGACGATATTGTTGGGGATGATACTGATCAGATGGTCGTAATAGGTCACGGCTCCCACGGCTGTATCTTCTGTCTCTGCTGTAGGGAGTACCGGCAGATTGCCTGGGGCGATGACCACATAGAGCAGTGCGCCAACCACTGCTGCGGCAATGGTGGTGAGCAGTGTGTAAGTGAGTGTGCGACCAAAGATGCGACCCGAGCCATTGGAGCCGAACGTGGCAAAGGTACTGATTACTGCCAGTACGATAGTGGGCACAGCCAACAGTTGGAACAGTCGTGTATAGACTGTCGCCACAAAATCGGCAGTAGCATTCAACCAGTCATATCCCAATGCGCCTAACACAGCACCCACTACGAGTGCACCAATCCATAATAATGTTTTCTTCATAATGCCTTAGTTTTCGGCTGCAAAGTTACAATTATTTTTTGATATTCCGCACTAACATACTGATCAATCCACTGATAGAACTCTGTGGTTTCTTTGCCTGCCTTACCATTCTTCCGCAGTGTCTCAATCACCTGAGCTGCTTTACTGAAGATCGCGTCCTCTATCGGTGTTATCTGTTGCAGGATACCAGTACCGGCATGATTGATAAGACGTGCCAGGTTGATATAGTCGGCTCCATTGCCGCGCTTGATGGGGAAGAGTTGGTCTTTCAGTAGGAATCCTGCATCCACCAGCGTGGCGTGACCTTCATTGTTGCGGGTTACAATCTGTGGCAACTTACCGTCGGCAGTTATCCATAGGGGGATGGCGGGGGTGGTGAGCGTAGAGCCCGGTATGGTCCATGCGATGGTGAGACGTGGATTCTCACCAGGGCGCACACCTTGTATGAGTTGTGCCGAAGCTGTGTGCCAGCGGGGGATGAAATCACGGAATGGAAAATACACTGGTTGTGAATCGTCCTGTGGCGCAAAGTCCCACAGGTTCAGGCGTGTCAGTCCGTGTGTCAGGGTGCGTGTTACCTTGCGGATGATGGGTTCGAAAGCCAAATTGCCTTCAAAACTGGCACGCGTCATATAGTCCTGTATAGCCAGATAGCGCTCGATGCCCTGATCTAATGAACGGTCGCCCGACATACCATGATTGGTGCGAATAAGGTATCCGTAAGGTGCCTGAATGGGGTCGTTGGCATCAAACTTCACATACCCCTTGTTGCCTGTCTCATAGTATGCCACACCGCCTTCTGCATCGAGCACAGCAAAATTGGAGTTTGAATGCAGCGTGCCTTTGGCTTGCTTGATACTATCCAACAGATGCTCGAAATTGGCCAGTGTGGCGCATGTCTCTAATGCCTTATACATCAGGTTGCCATCCTTTTCATCGCCATTGGGGCGCGGCTGACCTGGTTTCTGTCTGCCATTGAGATTATAGGCAGCTGTGTTGGCAATGGCAAAGCCTGCCTCGTTATGCCCCGACCATACGTTCAGGTTCAGTGAGTCCTGACGGGCCACGATAGCAATAAAACGATATCTGCTGCCTTGTACCGTCACCACCAGATTATCCTGGTTAGGGGTGTCGCGGTTCTTGAAGATATAAGGACGTCCGTCTGGGGTTACCTTGCCCGACACGATGACACTGGTGCAGGCAGCAGACTTTGTGGCACCCGTCAAGAGTGCCACAGTCATCAACAAACAAATACTAGCAAAGAACTTCATACGATACTTTTTTTATTGATTAATATCTCGGGTGCAAAAGTACGGCGTTTCATTTACGTGTGCAATCGCTTGTTTGTGGTATTCGCATACCAAAGATATGTTATTATAGCTGGAAAGAAAGATTGAAATAGATGTTCCGACCTTTTTGGGGGATGTGATTCCAGTCGGAATAGGTGGAGTAATGGCGGTCGAAAAGGTTTTCTGCACCAAGGTGGATGTCGGTACCTACGGTGCCAATCTGGAAATGACCGCCAATGTTGAAATGCCAGATGGCATAGCCTGCCATAGAGGTCTCACCGTATTTGCTACCGTAATGACTGTTTCGTGCCACAGCCTGTACACCGGCTTCCGACTCAAAGTTCCTCCAGAATAATTTGAGTGCACCCTGATAGGTGAGTGGGGCTATCATGGGCAGACGGGCACCGGTGTTCTCCTTACCATAGCTATAGGTCAGGCGGTTGTGCCAACTCAGCCAGTCGGAAAACTGCCAGTTTACCACGGCTGCGGCGTTGACAATCTGTGCGTTATTCAGATTGCAATACACCTTCACACCCTCGGCACCGATGGTCATGGGTGACAGGCGCTCGTCGGGGGTTCCGATGATATAGTTCTGAAAGAAAAAGGCATTGGCCTCAAGGCTGGCTTCAACCGTTTCGGATGCCCAGGCCAGCGAGCCGTTAAGCTCAAAAGCATGCTCATGCTTCAGGTGGGGATTGCCGATATAATCGTAGCGGTCGAAGGTGTTGTTGAGAAAATAACCGTAGGCCTCGGTAACAGAGGGGGTACGACTGCCATAGCCTGTGCCTACAGCCAGTTTCCAACCGTTGTATCTGTAAGCATAGCTTAGTGCCACGCGGCCAGTCAGGTCGGATGCTGTGCGCTCC
>Ga0326511_10003108_pt1 | contig 13398 bp, 12 predicted proteins | sample 0_2496_0518_D_FD_203701 | JGI IMG/M metagenome (GOLD analysis project Ga0326511, IMG submission 203701) | Bovine rumen microbial communities from UC Davis, California, United States - 0_2496_0518 | ecosystem: Host-associated > Mammals > Digestive system > Stomach > Rumen | place: USA... | reverse complement strand
GTCCACGCTCTCGCGGTGGAACTCGATGTTGGTGGGCGCCTGCACCTCCTGGCTCCAGAAGCCGTTGAAGGTGGGCAGTTTCACATTCTCGAAGCCGGCGATATTCACCCGCTGATACAGTTTCAGTGTAGCGGTGATCGGCTCGCCCAGCACCACATCCGTCTTGCTTAAGGCGAAACGGAGAAAGATGTCCTTGTCGGGGATGGAACCCGTTGCGGCAGCCTGGGATGCGCCGGCGGCACTTCCGGCCGCGGCCGAAGATGACTGGCCCGCCTGGGAAGCGGCGCCGTTAGAGACCACCTCGATGGTCACGCTCTGCGAGGCCACCTCTTTGTCCTTCCCGAAATTCGCCACGGCGGGGGCCAGGGTGAACCGGCCCGTGGCGCGCGGCAGCAGCACGTAGGTATAAGTAGTCTGGGAAGACCGGGTGGTCTTTCCGTTGATAATCTGAATGCTGGACGATGTTCCCTTCTGCGGTCCCCAGACCAGTTGGAAGTCATCGCCGGGACTCCAGGAAAACTCCTTTGGAGCCTTTTCTCCGTCTATGGTGAAGGAGACCGTGAACTGCTCGTCCGCGGCCACCACCGCCGGGGCTTTTACCCGAACGGTCTGTGCCGATGCCAAGGCGCACACAAGCGCCAGGGCCATCGCTGTCATCCATTGCTTCATACTACCAATTCTTGTCTTTCTGGCGGCTCTTCAGCACCGCCGCCTTTTCTTTGTTCACCTTATCCTGGGTCTCTTTCTCCTTGGCCTGGATGGCCTGCAGCATCTGCCGGGCCTGCTGGGGAGAAATCTGCTGCTCCTGCGGCTGGGGCTGTTGTTGTTGCTGCTGATCCTGGTTCTGGTCCTGATTCTGTTGGTCTTGGTTCTGATCCTGATTCTGTTGATCCTGGTTTTGATCCTGATTCTGCTGCTGGTTTTGGTCCTGATTCTGATCCTGGTTCTGCTGGTTCTCCAGCATCTTCTTAGCGTAGATGTAGTTCTCTTTGGCATCCAGGTCGTCCGGACGCCGCAGCAGGGCCTGCTTGAAGGCCTCCACGGCCGCGGCATAATTCTTCTTCTGGAGGGCCACGTCGCCACTATTATAATAATAATCCGCTGCATGGACCGATGCGCTCGCCGCTTCTTTCAGCCGTTCCAGGGACTTCCCCGCCTCGTCATAAGCCGCCTGGCGGTACAGGGTATTCGCCAGGTTGTAGTTCGCCGCAAAGGACGTGCTGTCCTTCAAGAGGGCACGCCGGTAATCGACATCGGCCTCGCGCCAGTTTTCCTTGCGGAACTGGCGGTTTCCCTGCCGCACTTCCCGCCGGTCCGGCTGGGCCTGGACGGATGGGGCGACGGCCGCGAACGCGACCCACATCAGCACGATATATTGAAAGCGTATCTTCATATCAATCAAACAATTGCCGCTTTGCGCGCCGCTGCCCGACCAGGGCCTCGAGGGCCAGCAGGGCCAGGGCGATGGCAAAGAAATACATATACTGTTCGTCGTATTCTTCAAAGACGACATTGCTGAATTCCTCCTGCTGCAGGCGGCGGATGTCGTCGATGATGGGGTTCAGGCCGAATTCCTCGTTGCCGGCATGGATATAGGCGCCGCCCCCCACCCGGGCAATCTCCCGGAGGGTATTCTCGTCCAGCCGCGTCACCACCATGTTGCCGTCCTTGTCCTTCAGGTATTCCCCCTTGTACGGGATCGGCTTGCCCTGGGCGGAGCCCACGCCGATGGTGTAGATCTTGATTCCCATGTCGGCCACGTCCTTCGCTACGTTCACGGGGTCGTCCTCGTGGTTTTCACCGTCCGTAATCACGATGATGGCCCGGCTGTTCTCGCTCTGCACGCTGAAGGAGCGGGCCGCCATCGACAAGGCGTCCCCGATGGCGGTTCCCTGGATGGGGACCGATTCGGTGGTGATGGAATTCAAGAACATTTTGGCCGATATGTAATCGGTCGTAATCGGCAGTTGGACAAAAGAGCTGCCCGCGAAGATGATCAGGCCCACCCGGTCTCCCTGCAGGCGGTCCACCAGGCGCGAAATCGCCAGTTTGGCACGCTCCAGCCGGTTCGGAGAGTAATCCTGGGCCAGCATGGAATTGGACACGTCCAGCACGATCATGATCTCGGCCCCCTTGGCCTTGTGCTCCTTCAGTTTGGCACCGATCTGCGGCCGGGAGAGGCCGATGGCGAAAAAGCCGAATGCCACGGAGAACAGGACGACCTTCACCCAGCCCCGGGAACGCGACCAGCGGGGCATGAGCCGCCGCACCATCTCCTCGTCGCCGAACCGGCGCAGCCGGCGCACACGCAGATACCGGCCGATGCCATAGAGAAGCGGCATCAGGGGCACCAGCAGGAGCAGGTACAGGAAAACGGGACGGGAAAAAACAACCAGGTTCATGGCAAACGTCTGAGGATTAGGGCGGAAAGCAGGAACTCCAGCAGCAGGCACACCAGGGCTATCACCCCGTAGCGGCCGAAGAGTTCCTTATAGACCGGGAAGGAATCCACCGTGGTCTTGGCTTTCTCCATTTTGTTGATTTCGGAATAAATCTCGGCAAGCTTGGTATTGTCCGTCGCCCGGAAATACTTGCCGCCGGTGGTCTCGGCGATGGTGGAAAGCAGTTTTTCATCGATCTCCACCTTCACGTTCTGCACCTGCACGCCCCAGGGCGTCATCACCGGATACGGCGCCTCCCCATTGGCACCCACGCCGATGGTATAGACCCGGATCCCATAGGTTTTGGCGATTTCGGCCGCCGTGGCGGGGGTGATTTCGCCGCTGTTGTTCACGCCGTCGGTGAGCAGGATCACCACGCGGCTCTTCGCATCGGAATCCTGCAGGCGCGCCACCGCCGTAGCCAGGCCGTTGCCGATGGCGGTACCGTCCTCGATGAGGTCGGTGGAGATTTCCTTCATCAGGTTGATGAGGGTGGCGCGGTCCGTCGTCAGCGGGCACTGCGTGTAACTCTCCCCCGCGAACACCACGATACCCATGCGGTCGCTGGGCCGCTGGGCGATGAATTCAATGGCGATGTCCTTCGCGGCATTGATGCGGTCCGGCTTGAAATCGCGGGCCAGCATACTCGTGGAAACGTCCATCGCCAGGACGATGTCGATGCCCTCCACGTCCACCCGCTCGGTTTCGGTCGAGGAGCGCGGACGCGCCAGGGCCAGGACAATCATCACCAGGGCTACCGTGCGCAGCAGGAAGGGCAGGTGGCGCAGCCAGGCCATGACCGAGCCGCCCCCAGAGAGCCAGGGCGTCAGGGTGGATACCTCCAGACGCGGATTGCGTCCCGACAGCTCGCGGTACACGTAGAGCACCGCCAGCAAGGCCGGAACGACCAGGAGCCACAATAACTTGGGATTTGCAAAGACCATAGGCTACTTTCCTCCTTCCCCTTCGGGCGCTTGTTCCTGCCAGGTTTCGGTGACGAAGCGTACCGCCGCCGGAATCGCGGCCGCATTTTCTTCCTGGGTCGCCACATGCTTGGCAAATTTCACATAATCGGATAGCTCGAAAAGGTCCTTCATTTCCAGGAACAGCTCGGGCGACAAGTCCTTCCCCTTCAAATCAGCGAAAATCTCATCCGTCGTCTGCTCCAGGGCGTCGATTCCGTACCGGGCGGCCATGTATTCGCGCACCGTATCGGTAATGCCGGAATAGAACTGTTTCTGTTTCTCGGGGGCCCAGTATTTGTCTCCACGCAGTTTATCCAGCTTGCGCAGGGCGGTGATATAAGCCGGTTCGTGGTACACCTCGCCGGCCTCCTTGCGCTTGTGCATCATGACCAGGCAAATAATCGCGATGACCACCAGGGCCAGCAGCCAGAGAGCAGCGATGTACGGGAGGATTTCCTTGAGGGTGAGCGGATAACGGACCTGTCCCTTGATGTCGTGCAGGACAAAGGTAGCCGTATCCACCGGCATGGTGCGTACCGAAAGCAGTTTGGGATTGAAGGCCAGCGTATCTACGGTGCCATCGGGCAGGCGGCGTGCCACCACGATGGGCGGCAGCAGGAAATCGCCCTCATCGAAAGCGGTGATGACCGCGCTCACCTCAATGTCGCAAAGACCGCTTTTACGGGCGCGCTTGACGGTATCGGCCTGCCAGGAAGAGACCACTTCCACGCTGTCCATCAGCCCCTTGGACAAATCCGGCAGGGCGATCTGCGTGCCGGGCTCCACCCCCTCCAGCAGAAAGCCGTAGCGGAGCTGGTCGGCAATCAGCACAGAATCGCGCTTCTGGAGCTGCCGGAGGAAGGATCCGTCTTTCGGGATCACCTCGCTCCGGGCCAGGAGCGCAATGGCCGCTAACGCAATTATATATAGGAATTTCTTCATATCAACGGTTCTTGAAAAAGCCCATAAGGCCTTTTACATAATCCTCATCGGTCGCGATGTCAACATGGTCAATCCGATAGCGGTTGAAGAGCTTGCGTTCGTTCTCCCCCACCCGGGCAAACCAGTCCGAATAGGCACGCCGCACCCGACGGCGGGAGGTGTCCACCCACGCATCGGCCCCCGTTTCCGGATCGGCCACATGGACCACCCCGACGGACGGGATTTCCTTTTCGCGCGGATCCCATACCTTGATGACCGACAGGTCGTGGCGGCCGGCCGCCACTTTCAGCGCGTCCTCGTACCGGAGCGCGCCGGACGCATCGGCATCCAGCATGTCGGACAACAGGAAGGCGGTGCATTTCTTCTTGAGGGCGTTGGTGAGGAATCGGAGGGCTTCCCCGATATCGGTTCCGCCGGAAACCGGCTGGAATTCAAGCAGTTCCCGGATGATGTGCAGCAGGTGGCTGCGTCCCTTCTTGGGCGGGATGAACAGTTCCACCTTGTCGCTGAACAGCAGGGCGCCCACCTTGTCATTGTTCAGGATGGCCGAGAAGGACAGCACGGCGGCGATTTCCGCCAGCATGTCCCGCTTGGTCTGGACCCGGGTGCCGAAAGCGCCGCTGCGGCTCACGTCCACCAGCAGCACCACCGTCATCTCGCGCTCTTCCTCGAACACCTTTACATAGGGCGCACGCAGGCGCGCGGTCACGTTCCAGTCCATGTTCCGCACATCGTCACCATACTGATACTCACGCACTTCGCTGAAGGCCATGCCGCGTCCCTTGAACGCAGAATGGTACTCGCCCGCGAAGACCTGGTGGGACAGGGCCCTCGTGCGGATTTCAATCTTCCTGACCTTTTTCAGCAGGTCTGTCGCACGGGATTCCGCCATGGTTACGGGACGATAACGGCGTTCAACGTTTCGGCGATGATTTCCTCGGGCGTCACGTTTTCAGCTTCGGCTTCATAGGTCAGACCGATGCGGTGACGGAGCACCTCGTTGCAGACGGCGCGGACATCCTCCGGAATCACGTAACCGCGGCGTTTGATGAAGGCGTAAGCCTTGGAGGCCATGGCCAGCGAGATGCTGGCACGCGGCGAGCCACCGTAGGAAATCAGGTCCTTGAGCTTGCCCAGGCCATATTCGGCCGGGGTACGGGTGGCATAGACGATGTCCACGATGTACCGTTCGATCTTCTCGTCCATATAGACTTCGCGCACCACCTGGCGGGCCCGGACAATGTCTTCCGGGGACACGACCGCCTGCGGCTTCGGGAACTCGCCCGTATTGTTCATGCGCACAATCTGGCGCTCTTCTTCTTTTTTGGGATAGTCCACCACCACTTTGAGCATGAAACGGTCCACCTGCGCCTCGGGCAGCGGATAGGTTCCTTCCTGCTCGATGGGGTTCTGGGTAGCCATCACCAGGAACGGATCCGGAAGCTTGAACGTTTCGTCACCGATGGTCACCTGGCGTTCCTGCATGGCTTCCAGCAGGGCGCTCTGGACCTTGGCCGGGCTTCGGTTGATTTCATCCGCGAGGACAAAGTTGGCGAAAACAGGACCTTTATGGACTTCGAAGCTGCCTTCCTTCTGGGAATAGATCAGCGTACCGGTCAAATCGGCAGGCAGGAGGTCCGGGGTGAACTGGATGCGGCTGAATTTTCCGCCGACCGAACGGGACAGGGTATTGATAGCCAAGGTTTTGGCCAGGCCGGGAAGGCCTTCCAACAGGATGTGTCCGTCGGCCAGAAGGCCTATCAGCAGGTTCTCCACGAGGGCTTTCTGGCCCACGATGACCTTGCCCATTTCCATCGAAAGAAGGTCCACGAAAGAACTTTCTTTCTGGATTCGCTCATTGAGCTCTTTGATGCTTGTGCTCTCCATTTTTTATTGATAATTTTGCATTGTCAAACCATATGTGTCATGCGCTACTCAATCACACTCTCTTATGACGGAGCCTCCTTCTGCGGCTGGCAGGTGCAGAACAACGCACCCAGCATCCAGGGGTGTCTGCAGGATGCCCTGAGAACCCTCCTGAATGAGGAAATCACCGTCACGGGAGCCGGAAGAACCGATACGGGCGTAAACGCGGTGGGCTATGTCGCCCATTTCGATACCTCTGCCGATCTTGACGCACCGCAATTCGGCTACAAATTAAATGCCATTTTGCCTTCTTCCATCCGGATTCATGAAATTTCTCCCATTAGGGAGGATTTTCACGCCCGGTTCGATGCGGTCCGGCGGTCCTACGCCTACTTCCTCCATCGGGGCAAAGACCCGTTTGCAGGGGCTTTTTCGTGGAGATGTCCCTACCCGCTGGACGTGGAAGAGATGAACCGGGCCGCGCAGATGATCCTGGGTACGCGGGATTTCAGCTGCTTCGAAAAAACCGGTTCTGACAACAAGACATCCATCTGCACGGTCACCCAGGCCCGCTGGGAGACTTACGAACCCGATCACGTCCGCCTGCTGGGTTATCCGGCCGCGAAGGGAGATTATATGGTGTTTCGCATCAGCGCCGACCGCTTCCTCCGGAACATGGTGCGCGCGGTCGTGGGCACCCTGGTCGAAATCGGCCGCGGAAGACATCCGGCGAAATGGATGCAGGAAGTTTTGGACAGCGGGAACCGCTCGGTCGCAGGCGAATCCGTTCCCGGGAACGCGCTTTTCTTGACGGAAGTAAAATATTGATTGGAAAAACCGCCAAATATTCTTATATTTGCACGATTATTTAGAAAAACTAAAATCATTCATAACAATGCTGTTCCAACTCTTACAGGCAGGTATCGATTCGACGGCCAACGCTGCCGCCGCCGCTGCCGCTACGGTTCCCCAAGTCGCTCAGACCGAGCAGACCTATTCCCTCATCGAAATGGCCGTCAAAGGTGGCTGGCTGATGCTGGTCCTGCTGGCACTGTCCATCATCGCCATCTACATCTTCGGGAAGAAATGGTGGATGCTGAACCGCGCATCCCAGATCGACAAGAACTTCATGAACGACATCCGGGACTACATCCATAGCGGAAAGGTCAAATCGGCCATCACCCTGTGCGGAAAATACGACTCCCCGGCAGCCCGCCTGGTCGAAAAGGGACTGGAGCGCATCGGTCGCCCGCTGTCGGACATCCAGACCGCTGTGGAGAACATGGGCAACGTGGAAGTGGCCCGCCTGGAGAAGGGTCTCCCGACCCTCGCCACCATCGCCGGCGGCGCCCCGATGATCGGATTCCTGGGAACGGTACTGGGCATGGTGCAGGCCTTCTTCAACATGGCCAACGCCGGCAACAATATTGACATCACCCTGCTTTCCAGCGGTATCTACACCGCCATGATTACGACGGTCGGCGGTCTGATCGTGGGTATCCTGGCCTACTTCGGCTACAACTACCTCACCTCGCAGATCTCGGACATCGCCTTTAAGATGGAAAGCACGACCATCGACTTCATGGACCTCCTCAACGAGCCCGCCGAGGCTGAAAAATAAGCAGCCATGAAATTCAGAAGAACAACGAAGGTGCTTTCGGACCTGGGGATGTCTTCCATGACAGACCTGGTGTTCCTGCTGCTCATCTTCTTCCTCATCACCTCTACGCTGGTCAATCCCAACGCCTTGAAGCTCCTGCTCCCCAAGAGCACGGGCCAGGTGAGCGCGAAAGCCACCGTGAGCGTATCCATCAAGGACTGGGGAGAGGATGTGTACTCGTACCACATCAACGGGCAGGAGGCCCCTATCGCCTTCACCGACGTGGAAGACGAACTCATCGGCCTGCTGCAGACCGAAGAAGACCCGACCTTCTCCATTTACGCCGATGAAAGCGTACCCATCAAGGAAGTGGTCGCGGTCATGAACATCGCCAAACGGAACCACTACAAGGTTATCCTGGCCACTCAACCCGAATAGAAAGATGGAACAGTACTTGCGTGACAGACAGAAGCAGGAAAGGATTTCCCGGGTTACCGGCGTCATCCTGACGGTGGCCATTCATGTGGCGGCCGCGTCCTGTTTTGCCTTCACGGGCCTGAAATACATCTGGCCGCCGCCGCAGGAGCAGACCTTCCTCATCGATTTCGAAGAGGAGGTGCAGCCCAAGGTGCGCCAGGTTCGTACGGGCACCCAGCCCCGGGCCGAAGAAGTTGACCGGACCAAGGAACTGGAACTGGTCCAGCGCTCGGAATCGCCCTATACGGCCACGAAGCGCAATGCGACCGCCCAGGCCAAGCCGGATGCCCACGGAGACGTGGAAGTACCCGCCCCGAAGGAGCCGGAAATCAACACCAACGCCCTTTTCCCGGGCATGAGCAAGAAGGACAGCACCAAAACCGCACCGCATTCCGCAACCGACCCGTCCAACGAGTTCAAGGCGGGAGAGGTAAAGGGCAACACCAAGGTCGGGAAGACCGAGGGTACGCCCAACGCCCACCTGAAAGGCCGCTCTGTCCTGGGCACCCTGCCCCGGCCGACGTATGCCGCCCAGAAAGACGGGGTTGTGGTCGTGAGCATCTGGGTGGACCAGTATGGTACCGTTAAGAAAGCCATCCCGGGTGCGGGAGGCACGACGGTAACCGACAAAGACCTCTGGAATGCAGCCAGAAAGGCCGCCATGGAGGCGCATTTCAATGTGAGCGGGGACGCCCCCGCCCTTCAAGAAGGAACAATTACATATATTTTCAAACTCAAATAACATTTTATTTTTGGCGTGATGCCAAGCAAGTAAGTATGGAAGAAAAATTCAAGGGCAGTGGTTATACTGCCGAAGGAAGGAAACTCCGGCCGCGCAAGAGCGCTGGCGCCAAACCCGTCGAGCACAAAACCTTTGGTGAACACAAAAGTTTTGGTGAGCACAAAAGCTTCGGCGAACACAGAAGTTTCGGCGAGCATAAGAGTTTCGGCGAGCATAAGAGTTTCGGAGAGCATAAGAGTTTCGGAGAGCGCAAGAGCTACGACGAGAGGCCGCAAGGTGAGCGCAAGAACTATGGAGAACGCAAAAGCTTCGGTGAACGCAAGAGTTTTGGCGACAAACCGCGTCCGGGCGGCGGATTCAACCGCCCCAAAAAGAATTTCAAACCGAGATTCGAGAAACCCGAATTCCGCCAAGCACCCGTCTATTCCGATTTCGACAATGCCGATACCGGTATCAAGGAGGTGGTTCGCCTGAACAAATTTATCGCCAATTCCGGTGTTTGCTCGCGTCGCGAGGCCGATAACATGATCCTCGCCGGCGTGGTTACCGTCAATGGCGAAGTGGTTACCGAACTGGGAACGAAGGTGAACATTTTCAACGATGATATCCGTTTCAACGGCGAGCGCCTAAAGGGCGAGGCCAAGGTGTATATCGTGATGAACAAGCCGAAGGGCTTTGTCACCACGGCCAGCGACCCCCACGCGGAAAAGACGGTAATGGACCTGTTGAAGGCCTGCAAGACCCGTGTCTTCCCGGTGGGCCGCCTGGACAAGGCCACCACGGGCGTCCTGATGTTTACCAACGACGGGGAGATGGCCGAAAAGCTGACCCACCCGTCCTACGACAAGAAGAAGATTTACCAAGTCATCGTGGACAAGCCCCTGGAGCAGGCCGATTTCGACAAAATCAAAGAAGGCATCGAGTTGACGGACGGTCTGATCAAGGCCGATGAACTCGAATACATCGACGAGCACGACCACCGCAAACTCGGCATTGAAATCCATTCCGGAAAGAACCGCATCGTCCGCCGCATTTTCGAATCGCTCGGATACGATGTCAAGGCGCTGGATCGCGTTTACTTCGCCGGCCTTACGAAAAAGGGCCTGCAGAAAGGTGAGTGGCGTTATCTGACCGAGGGAGAAGTCAACATCCTCAGGATGGGTGCCTATGTCTGAGAATAAGCATCGCGCCGGATTCGTCAACATCATCGGGAACCCGAATGTCGGCAAATCGACCCTGATGAATGCGCTGGTCGGGGAAAAGCTGTCCATCGTGACGGCGAAAGCCCAGACCACGCGCCACCGCATCATGGGCATCGTGAATACGGACGATTTCCAGATCGTCTATTCCGACACGCCGGGCATCCTGAAGCCGAACTACCGCCTGCAGAAGAACATGATGAACTTCGTGGACACGGCCATCGGCGACGCGGACATCATCCTGTATGTAACCGATACCGTCGAAAAGGCGGACAAGCATGACGAATACATCGCGAAGCTCCAGAAAGTGGACTGCCCGGTGGTGCTGGTTATCAACAAGATCGACATCAGCGACCAGCCGAAGGTGATGGAACTGATGGCATGGTGGAAGGAACAGCTGCCGAAGGCCGAGATCATTCCGGCATCCGCGCAGGAGCGGTTCAACCTGGAAAGCATCATGGACGCCGTGGTGTCCCGCCTGCCGGTTGCCCCGCCGTGGTTCGACAAGGATGCCTTCACCGACCGGAACCTGCGCTTCTTCGCATCGGAAATCATCCGGGAGAAGATCCTGCTGAACTATTCGCAGGAGATTCCGTATTCCTGCGAGGTGGTGGTCGAGGCGTTCAAGGAGGGTGCGGAACGATACGAGATCAGCGCGGTCATCTATGTGATGCGGGATTCCCAGAAGGGTATCCTGATCGGAAAAGGCGGATCGGCGCTGAAGAAAACCGGCACGGAAGCCCGCCTGGAGATGGAAGACTTCTTCCAGAAGAAGGTTTTCCTGAACCTCTTTGTAAAAGTGGATCCCGACTGGCGCGAAAGCAAACGGGAACTCCGCAAGTTTGGGTACGAAGAATAACAGTGTGAGATATGAGTGATATTGATCAGGACCTCGAGCCGTTCGACGACAGCGAACTTGGCGAACAGCCGCTGGAAGGAGACGAGAACTCCGACAGCGGGAAGTACGACAGGCTTCTGGGATCGGACAGCAGCAAGTACAAGCTGTCGGGGATGTTCAAGGAATGGTTTCTGGACTACTCCTCGTACGTCATCCTGCAGCGGGCGGTGCCGCACATCGTGGATGGCTTGAAGCCGGTCCAGCGCCGTGTGTTGCACGCCATGTCGCGCATCGACGATGGCCGCTACACCAAGGTGGCGAATATCGTCGGCCAGGCCATGCAGTATCACCCGCACGGCGACGCCTCCATCCTGGGCGCCCTGGTCCAACTGGGCCAGAAAGGCTACCTGATTGACTGCCAGGGTAACTGGGGTAACATCCTCACGGGCGACAGCAACGCGGCGCCCCGATACATCGAGGCCCGCCTGAGCAAATTCGCGAAAGAAGTAGTATTCGACGATAAGGTCACCAACTGGATGACCTCGTACGACGGCCGCAACAAAGAGCCGATTGAGCTTCCGGTCCGATTCCCGCTCCTGCTGGCACAGGGCACCGAGGGCATCGCCGTGGGTATGGCATCGAAGATCCTCCCGCATAACTTCAACGAGCTGATGGATGCATCGGTATCCATCCTCGAGGGAAAAGATTTCGAGATTTATCCGGACTTCCCTACCGGGGGGTCCATCGACTGTTCCAAATACATGGACGGCCACCGCGGCGGCGTGGTGAAGGTTCGCGCGAAAATCGAAAAAATCGACAAGAACACCATCTCCATCAACGAGATTCCCTACGGCAGCACGTCCCACAGCCTGATTGAATCCATCCTGCGCGCGAAGGACAAGGGCAAGATCAAGATCAAGAAAATCGAGGATATGACCACCGAAAAGGTGGAAATCCTGATTCACCTGCCGGCCGACGTGTCACCGGACAAGACCATCGACGCCCTGTATGCCTTTACGGACTGCGAGACCACCATCAACCCGAATGCGTGCGTGATTGTGGACAACAAACCGCAGTTCCTCTCGGTGAAAGATATCCTGATTTACGATACCAACCACACCAAGGACCTGCTGGAACAGGAACTCCGCATCCGGCTGGGCGAGCTCGAAAACGATTGGCATTACACGTCGCTGGAACGCATCTTCTTCGAGTACGGCGTTTATAAACTGCTGGAAAGCAAGGACTTCCCTTCCTGGGAAGACCAGAAAGAAGCCATCCTTGCCAAGATGCAGGAATACCGCGACCAGGTGCGCCGGGACATTGTGATGGAGGATATCGACCGGCTGGTGGAGAAACCGGTCCGCAAGATTTCGCGCTTCGATACCAAAGCCATCGACGAGAAGATTACGGCTATCGAGGAGCAGATGGCCGAGGTACGCGACCAAATCGACCATATCGTCCGGTACACGATTGACTGGTTCAAGGGCCTGAAGAAGAAATACGGGAAAGATTACCCGCGGCAGACAGAGATTACCGCTTTCGAGACCATCGCCGTGACCAAGGTCGTGAACAACAATGCCAAACTCTACGCGAACATGGAGGAGGGCTTCGTGGGCATCGGCCTGAAACGGGACGACAACGGCATCTTTATCGGAGACTGCTCCGACCTGTCGGAGATCATCGTCATTGGCCGCGACGGCAAGTATCGCGTGACAAAGGTGACCGACAAGGCTTTCTTTGGGAAGGACCTGCTGTACGTGGGCGTATTCAACCGCAACGATACGCGCACGATCTACAATGTGATTTATCGCGAAGGAAAGACCTCGATTTATTATGCGAAACGCTTTGCGGTGACGGGCATTACCCGCGACCGCGAATACGATATCACCACGGGCGCGCCCGGTTCTACCATCCTCTGGTTTACGGCCAACCACAACGGCGAGGCCGAGACGGTCCGGGTGAACCTGCGGGCCAAGCCGAAACTGAAGAAGCTTTCGTTCGAGTACGACTTCTCCGAACTGGCCATCAAGGGCAAGACCTCGCGAGGTAACCTGGTGAGCAAGAACGTCATCCAGAAGATTGTGCTGAAGGCGAAAGGCGTCTCGACCATCGGCGGAAAAGATATCTGGTACGATCCGGATATCCAAAAACTCGACGAGGACGGACGGGGCATCCACCTGGGCCAGTTCTCGGGCGAAGACAAGGTGCTGGCCGTCTTCAAGAACGGTACCTATTATACCACGTCGTTCGATTTGTCGAACCGCTACCAGGGCGACCTGCTGTTTATTGAGAAGCTGGATGAGATGAAGACCTTTACGGCGCTTTACT
>Ga0326511_10003107_pt1 | contig 13399 bp, 12 predicted proteins | sample 0_2496_0518_D_FD_203701 | JGI IMG/M metagenome (GOLD analysis project Ga0326511, IMG submission 203701) | Bovine rumen microbial communities from UC Davis, California, United States - 0_2496_0518 | ecosystem: Host-associated > Mammals > Digestive system > Stomach > Rumen | place: USA... | reverse complement strand
TCTCGGAATCCTAACACCGATAGAGAAACACACCTTGTATTTAGCCGCATAAAAAGACCGGCAGACGAATCTACCGGCCAAAGAAATCTTATAATTTTTTATTGTCCTCTTGACGGGGAGCAGTTCACTCTGTAAGCAATTCATAGAAGACCTATTTACAGACTTTTATTCACACCCTCCGGCGAATAAAGTCGTTATTCAAAACCGCCACAGCATCATTATCGCTGTGGCGGTTTTTACTGCCTAAATGTCGGTTCCGCACCTGTTCCTAACTACCAAACTGAAACTCCCCATGGCTAAAGCCAGGGGGTTCTTAGGTATAATAGCTTTTCATGCTCTCGAAAGATGCAAGTGCTGACTATTTTCCCTAAAACTTTCGCAGGCAAGAACCCCATTGAATTCATTAGCGCCTGCCAGGCCCGCTTCAAGACCTGATATTCTTAATTATGTTATATTCCTATGTTACTTAGATTTTTATTTCCAAGTAAGCGCTGTACTTCCTGATTATGCAGATTCAAAAAATTACTAAATCTGCTATTGCATTTTTCAATATTAAAAGTCTTTAAGTCTGTATTAATGTTCATGATAAGAAAAGCCGAATACATATCTCTCTGTACCTTGATACCGTTTATAATATTCCAGCGTTCAGAGAGTTTCTTCTTTTTATAAGATTCATCAGTGTGATTAAACTGAGAAGCACGAGCAGAGAAATTATCTATCTCAATTAACGTCCTGCCGAAATATTTCAGCTTGCGTTTTAAGATATCCAAAAACATTGAAGGAGCTCTATTAGCCAAGGATTTTCCAAATCGCTTTTTGCGTTTGAACTTACCCGCCTCATTCTTCTCCGTCTTTTTAGCTCGCCGCTGCAACCCCTTAAAATTCATGGTTTCCACATAGAAGGTATCTCCTTGCTGCAGGAGTTCGTTGGCCAGCATTTCGTGCTGAAGTTTCCTTACAGCTGCTTGCTTGCGCTGAATTTCTTTTAGCCGAAGCAATACTTTTTCATATCTATTGCTTCGCACCCATCTTCGAGCACCTTTCTTTGTGGTTCCATCTTCATTGTAATTGTCGGGATTATTCGCTCGTTTACTTCTATCCAGTTTACGCTGAAGCAGATTTTTCTCTCGTTCATGTCCTTGCGCTTTGCTGGCGAGTTCGATTATTTTAACTGAGTTCTCGGAAGACCAGGCTACCGTTGAAGTACCTATATCTATACCGACATCGCCTTTACCAATCACATGAACGAAACTGCCTTCCGACTTACGTCGCTTAGCAGGCTTCTCGCCCTTAAATACTATCTGGATGTAGTATTTTTTCTTGCCCCTTACAAACTGCCTTGTAATGCGGCAATAAGCTATGGGATGCTCAAATGCTCCAACCTCATAGGGATTATCTTCATCCACCATAACGGGGATTTTTAGTCCTGACCATTCGCAGATACGAGATTCGGTTCTGAAGATTATTCCTGTGGCATTTGTCTTTCCCTCTAAAGAGTTTAGTTGGCCATATTTCTTGAAGTAGATCTTCTTACCATCGCCATATAGCAATTTTTCAAATGACCTCCAAAGTCTTTTGGAAAAAGTCTGTGCTATGTGAGCATTAATCTGCTTTTTGAAGTGCTGTCTTATTGGGGTAACCATACTAGATAGCCCATATTCAGTTAATCCAGCTTCGTTCCTGAGTCGATTTATTTCGCCCCAGATTGGCTTATCATGTTTCTTATCCTGATTAAGACTTTCCAGGAGGTTACGATATGCTTTTGTTTTCTTCAACTCCTTGAGCCGTTTGAGGCTTTTACTGGCTAAAGAATTATAGATTTTTCGTCCAGCTTCGAGCCGGTTATCTATAATATCTTCCTGCCATGTTTCGGTTTTAAGCTTAAATTGAAGAATAAAACAAGGTTTTTCTTGTTTTGCCATATCGTCGCCTCCTTCCATACTTTGACCTTTTGACTTTATTATATCATACGATAAGGTGCAAAGCAATGAAGGAATGTAACATAATTAAAAATATGAAAGTTTTCAAAGAACCCTCGGCTATTTTATAGCCATGCGATTGGGAGTTTGTCGTTCATATCGAAACGCTACTTTCGATACAGTTCTCTTATGAACTTCTTGCACTTTCATGCAAGCACAGACTATATCTTGCCCCTCGATATTACTCGTTAGGGTCTCATCCACTTCCCCGCCCAATAGCTTGGCGGGTACGGCCCTCGGGAGGCCTAGTCGTTGAACTTTCTCCTATTCGGAGCTTAGCTGCTGATTGCCCATTTGCGATTTGAGCACTTAGGATTTAACCTTATGCCATCTGGATAATTTTTTCTACTTTCGTAACCATCACGCTTGGCTTTGTTTCATTCCTACGTTGTGGTTTATCCAGCTTTAGGGGTTTCCAGCAGTTCAGATGCTGTCCTGTCTAGGTCTTTTTCGCAAGCCTAGCTCTACATACAGATTTCTCTATATGCTGATTGATTGCTTACGCGGCTATCCCCATAGCTAAAGCTAGGGGCTTGCGCCGCGTATTTAATCGGTCATATTGAAGTCATATAACCCTGATACGATAACCGATGTAAGAATTTAGGTTAAATAAGACTCGCCCTATTAAACAGAACAGCCTCCTTAACAGGGAGGCTGTTCTGTTTACAATAAGTCTCTGACCATAATTCCAATCGTTACTATCGCATAAGTCACGATGCAGACCAATACGAACGTGTCCCAGTAACAAGCCTTGCTTCCAGCAGCCTCTACAATCTTTTGTGACAGCTGGTCTAAGCGGCTATATGTCATACTGGAGATATAAGCCGTAAAGCCCGGCAAGTGACCTTCGTTTCGTGCCTGAATAGCTTGACTGGCGAGTTTCTGTATATTCTTGTTTTCAAAATAGGAAGGCGTTGCCATATATCTTTCCAAACGATGCGCCACATTATAAAACACCATAAGGTAAATTCGTTTATGCCGTATGTAATAATTCCTGATGGTTCCCATTGTTATGACCATCAGGAATATTTCAATCCATGAATATGTCAAGCTATTATTTCTAACAGATTCAACCACGATGGATGTTATCAAATACAAAAGGAAAATCCCCTCCGTCGATTGTGAAAAGGCATTTCTCCAAAGTTTTATCACAGGAATAGGCGGATTACCCAAAAAGATTTTTATGCTTCTCAATATTTATTTCCTTCCCTTTTTCCTCTGTCTCATTCCACGCAATACAAATCTGCCGGTCTTCAACCAGTTGTATTTTATCCGTTTCCGCTATCATTTACTTATTCGTCCTTTTTATTATCTTTCCTGATTGTCCACTCACTGTGTGGACAATTCAGCAGTTACTTTATCTTCACCAAAATATACGTTAGGTGCTTACGTTTTACTGGTACTTATCACCATTCTCAAGCAAATAAGGTATCACATATTTGCTTAACTCCATAGTTAATTTACTTTGATTCCATGAAATATTCGGAAATACAGCTGTTATACGACTACCATCATCAAATCTAAGCCCCATTAGCGCATTAGCTTCCCTTTGCAATTTATGATTAAAGTCTTTCTCGCCAATAATGGATATAATCTCATCCTTTGTCAGGGTAATTTTTACATTATCCTTTGTTTGTTCAACATTGGCGATACTGTTCATCTTCTTTATTGCAGTCGGAAAGAGTAGCGACTGCAAATTATCTACTTCTGCCATTATCACAACTCCGTTCTTTATCATACTGATTATAGACACTCAATCTGCTAGCAGTTGACTAATTTTCGGCATAAGTGCCTTATGGAAATCATCTATTAACTCATCGTAAAACTCAAATTTCAATGCCTCTAGATTTTGTATTTTATATGCCTTAAAGTCTGCTCAAAAATAGCCCAAGGCAATCCAGCCTTGGGCTATTTTATCTTACATAGCCAGAACCTTTTGCACAAATTCGGCCTCATTAGCGCATATCTCATAGGGAGCATACTCCCTATAAGCATCTGGATTACTCAAAGTAACAATCTGACTTCCTTTGCCTTTTCTAACTTCTTCAATATAATGTGTAAGCGTCCTAAGTCGAGGGCCATGTTGCATTTGAACAGCAATACTGCCATGCTCACCAAAATTATTTACCACCAAGTAACACATGAAGCTCCCTCCTAAAATCTTCTTCCGATTGTATACGTCCATATTCATATATTTTCCGTAATTGCCTACCGATATCTGGTGCATAACCCTTCTTGTATAGGTAGCTATGCAACCAATCGTTCAGCCGTCTGTCATAAACCGTATTGAACTGAAATTCAATCGGATATACAAAATGGTCAGGCTGATAATACAGATGCAGGCCACGATATCCATCATCTTTCTTCTTTCCTGAGAGCATGTTTGATTCCCTAACAGGCTTAATATCCGTAATCTCATAAGCCTGCGAATATTCCTCTACGATGATTCTCGCCCCAAACAAATCATTGTACGTTCTTTCAACAGCGTAGTTTGGATAGTATCTGTCATATTTAATACGACAGGACTCCAACGACTTAATTCGGTAATCATGGGGAAAAGCAGCGGTTTCAAGTGCTTCGTCGTAAAAATCTCTAGCCCGACTTATGTCAGTCATCAATTCTTCCTTGTCAAATTTATGCAACGAATTCTTCAAGCTTTTGCCCAAATGTGTTGTATAAAACAATACCGATATGTCCATGCTCTGCCTCCTTGCCTGTATTATAACAAAGTAAAGAACCATTCGCAATATTACAAGCTACTGATGAATTGTCCATTCACTGTGTGGACAATTCACCACCTCACTTTATCTTCGCCAAGATATCCGCAAAGAGGGCGTAGTTGTGCTTTACGCCGTCATCGAGGTCGATTTCCTGCCGCTGGTCGGCGTAGTGGTGGATTTTTCCTCGTAGACATGGATTTTGTCAAAAACTGATTCTTTCCCGTAAGTTTTAATATCTTGGCATTATCCAGCGATAGCGTATCAATTTCCTCGGCAAATTCTCCATCCGGGTCATGCCAGAAGATAATATGACGTTCACAGTATTCTTTTAACGGCAGGGCAAATCGCCGATTCAGCTCCTGCACAATTTCTGCTATGTCCATATTCTAACTCCAGAAACTTCCAGAAAGAATTCGGGATGAAATTCATCCCGAATTAAAGTTACCATAATTAGTTATCGAGTAATTGTACAATCTCCGGCATAAGGTTCTGGTGAAAATCTTCTATTAAATCATCGTGGAACTCAAATTTCATAGCATCAGGATTGGCTGCCTTATACGCCGTGAAATCTGCCGCTTCCTTCACCATATTCTCATTTGCCATTTCACCATCTTTGTAGTGATATGCCTCATACTTCACATCCTCAAAAGGAATATACCACTTGTCGGCATACTTCTTTATTTCCTTATCCACGGCATCTTCGCGCATCTGGCGAATAATGGCTGCAATGTCTTTTCCTGCAAATCTCGTCTTGTCTGCCTCAACTTCATCTACGATTTTGAGTAGCAGTTCGCTAAGTCTAGGATTGTCTTCAGCGAATTCCTGTATAATCTCACGGACTTCAGCCAACTTCTTCTGGAACTCTTCTTCGGTTTCTTCGATAGCAGCCACCATGCCACGCAGAAGCTCCATGATGTAATCATAGTCGATACGGAGTTTGCTAAAGGCCACCAGTTCATAACCATCATCAATCGGCTCTGTATCTGGTTCATCCTCCGTTTTCTCCGGCTTCAGTTCTTCCATGACATTATTATATACGGCTGCATAGTTTTCATACTCTTCCTCAGAAAAATCCAGCTCATTCAAGATGCTATCATCATACTGGGAAAAAGCCTTCAGATGGGAGAAGGCCTTGTCCAATGCACGGAACTGCTTAACAAAAGCCTTTTTCTGTTCTTTGGAAAGCGCCTTTATATCATCCGGGGTTCTGCCCATTTCATGGATGGCCTTAATGGCGATTACGAGGTCTTTATATACCGTAGCCCAATCTTCTGCCAAGGGATTACCATCACCACCACGAGAGTACAGCTTGATAGCATCGTCAATGGCTTTCTTAAATTCCACAGGTGATTGGAAGGTCACAATCTGCCCAAAGGTTTTGTTCTTATCAAACAGGCGATTGGTGCGTGAGAACGCCTGTATAAGGTCTTGGGGTGACATCGGCGGACGGTCAATAAAGAGCGTAGACATACAAGGAGCATCAAAGCCGGTGAGCAATCTATCCACCACAATAACAATATCAAGCTGCTGGTCACGGGTCTTATACCGGCTGTCTTTACGCGCCAAACGGTCATTCAGATTGCCGTTGTAAGCCTGTATATTGTCAATACCGTAATGTGTACCAAACATAGCGTTATAATCAGCCAACGACTCCTTCATCTTGTCCTGATTGACCTTGGAGCCGTCTTCATTCTCGGAAATAGAATAGGTAATTGCGAACTTCGGAAAGTCCGGCAGCGCTTTTCTCATATTCTCGCTAACTTTGAGGTTTTCATCTTCACCAGCTGCCACTTTCTTCAGGATTTCATAGTAAGCCTGAGCCTCCGCAATCGAACTAACAGTAAGTAAAGCCTCATAAGTCTTTCCTCTGCCGTTTGCCATACCAAACTTTGTGTATGATTTATTGAGGATATTGTCAAGCACTGCATATTTGTGTGTAAGCGAGCTATAAAAGGCTTCTGCCTTTTCCGGCGGCACATCCTTCGGCCCCAGATTTTCCACCATAAAGCCCAATACAGCCTCATCATGGATGGCCTCTTTGATTGTATAGCTATGGAGACAATCTCCGTAAAGCTGCTGCGTGGTACGTGCCAAATCGCCTTTGGCTGCTCTCTTGTTATCATCAAAAATAGGTGTACCAGTAAACCCATACCAAAGGGCATTATGGAAGAATTGCTCCAGTTCACGCTTTGTTGCCGGACTTACGGCACGATGGCATTCATCCACCACAAAGGCAATGCGCAGCCCCTTGATTTTCTTATATCTTGGGGTATCCTGCTGCCCTTCCAACTTCTTGATAACAATCTGCATTTTCTGCCGAGTGGTAACAATCATTTCCCGATTGCCATTCCCCAATTTCCTCAAAAGGTCACCCACATTGTCTGTGTCCTTCACATCAATGGTATCATTCTCTGCATAGGACTGGAAAGCCATGCTGGTCTGGTCATCAAGGTCTTTGCGGTCTATGAGGAAGATGGTCTTGTCTATGGACGGAATATCCATCAGAAGGTTACGAGTAGCCTTGTAAGAGGTCATGGTCTTGCCGGAGCCTGTGGTATGCCAGATAAACCCGGACACGCCTTTTTTGGATGCTTTCCGCATTTCCTCGATGGCATGAACCTGATAAGGGCGCAGAAGTAACAGTCTTTGTTTGTCGTTATCCAACACCGTGTATTTGGACACCATTTCATGGGCTTCAGGAATTTTCAGCACAGACTTGGCAAATTCCAGATAGTCACCCACGGGATTATTTTCCTTATCCAGCCAGCCGGTGAGGAATTTGCTGTTCAGCTCCGTATCTCTAGCAGCGGCAAAGTAGCGTGTGTCTACACTATTGCTGACTACGAACATCTGCACGTTGGAGAAAATGCCCTGAAACTTGCCCTCACCTATGTATTTCTTTATCTGACGAAAGCCATCCATGTAGGAATGTACCTTGTTCTTCAGCTCCACATGAATCAACGGGAGGCCATTGATTAAGAGAGACACATCAAAACGTCGGTCACGGCTCATGTCTTCATCAGGGTTCTTGAAAGCCTGATACTGGTTGATTACCTCATAAACCGATTTGCCACCGGCCACCTGTTCATGATTCACAACCAAAAGGTGCAGCTGTTCATTACCACGCTGAACATGAACATATACCCTGCCATTCTCTCCAGACAGCCACTTGCCCGCATCATAGAACGAAGCATGGGACACCTGATTCTTCACCTGTGCAAATTCTGCATCTGATAGACCTTTATCATCGAGCTTGTCCTTGTTATTTTGCTCCAAGATGTAGCGGAAATTTGCCCATAGCTTTTCTTCGTTATTCAGGTCTTGGCGATATGTCCATTGAGATTCACCCATGACTAATTGTTCTATGAGTTTTTTCTCAATTACAGATTCTAATTCTGCCATAATTCAATCCTCTTCTTTTCCTGCCGGAAGTTCCTGCAAGCATAATTCTTTTCTCAGTTCTTCTTCCGTTGGCATATACGGCATATATTTTGACGCATAAATATGAGTATTGCTGTCACTGCCTAAAGTATATTTTACCACAGCTTCATTCTTTTCTGCGCAAAGCACGATGCCAATAGGCTCATTGTCGCCATCATTGCGCATATTGGCCTTGTAATAGTTCACATACATCTGCATCTGGCCTATGTCCTGATGCTTGACCTTGCCCAGTTTCAAATCAATGAGGACAAAGCATTTGAGGATATAGTTGTAGAAAACAAGGTCAATGTAGAAATGGTCGCCGTCTATTTCTATGTGCTTCTGCCGTGCCACGAAGGAAAATCCCCTGCCCAGCTCCAATAGAAATTTTTGTAGATGCTCGATAATGCCCTGCTCGATGTCACGTTCATAAAACTCTGCCGGTGGCTTTAACTCCAAGAATTCCAACACATAGGGGTCACGGATAAAATCTTTGTACGGCACAATCGTATTTTCTGCTTTCACAGGCAATTTTTCCTGCCCCTGCTGGTTGCCTACTGTGCGCTGATAGGCAAAGGTGGTTATCTGCCGTTCAAGTTCCCGGCTGCTCCATCCGGCAGCAGCACATTCAGCTGCATAATACTCCCGTGCTTTTGGGTCATTCACCCTCATCAGCATACGGTAGTGCGTCCAGCTCAATTCTCTCCGCAGTGCGTCCAGCTCAATTCTCTCCGCAGTGCGGAGAGAATTGGAAAGGACTGGTAAAACTGCCGCATATTCCACAATCCCTGCACAGAATAGCCCTTGCCAAACTCTGCAGTCAACCGTTCAGAAAGTGCCTTGACCAAGCCCTTTCCATATTCTGCTCTCTGGCCGTCACAAGCTTCATCAAGCCTCTGTCCTATTTCCCAGTATACCTGCACCATGCCAGTATTGACAGCCTTTTGTATATTTTTCTTAACATGAATGATGCTCTGCCGGATTTCGCCGTAAATGTTTTGCGATGCTTTTTCTATCTCATTCATTTTCAGCCCTCCGGGAACATATTTTGCAGCATGAATTTCTTAAATTCCTTTAAGTCATCACATTTACGCTGGTGTAGGGCGATAAGGTTGTCCAGATTAGCAAAATACGCCCCAATCTGCTTCTGCTCCTCAAATTCAGGGAATGAAGCGGGAATAGTTGACAATGTAGGAAATTGAACACGTTGCTTCTCAATTAGTGTCCCAGTTGCATAGTTTTTGTACAGTAATATAGCTTGTGGACTTTTTAACCATGTATTGATGTAATAAGAATCATAGCCATCCTTCGCAATCATAGTTGTGTAATATCCTGAAACAGCGACACTTTTGGCCATTCCGTTATACCCAACAGCCCCTAATGTCATGTTCATAGGATTATAAACAATATCGCCAGGACGAACTTCCTTAAAATTATCATCCTTCTTTACGAGAAACTCTCTGTTGTATCTTTCAGTCTTTGGCGTTAATCCTGCCTCAACCGTAAGGCTCCATAATTCCACTTCATCCTCTGCAGGATTGACATAATTTGTTGTCTGCTCAAATACTTCTCCCAACTTCCGCTGTTCCCATTCTCCAGTAAATCCTGCAAATCTAATTTCCGGGATTTTTGCTCCGTTTTGAGGGAACAATTTTTGCAGCATATATTTCTTGACTTCCTGCAAATCGTCACACTTACGCTGATGAAGGGTGATAAGGTTATCGAGTCCATCCAGGTAGTCAGCTATTTTTTTCTGTTCCTCATAAGCTGGAATATCTACCTTTGTATCATGAACATCATTTCTGTTAAGCGTAGGTACGCCGCTCCCCGTACCGAATCTTGATAAATCCAATCTATCATACAAATGATATACAAACTTGGGATTATTCCCCTTGAAGTCCGTTACCCACAGCGTAGTATTGTGTGGCCAATAATCACTTTCAACATAATGCAATTTCCCAATTGTTCCAGACCGCCCCGTTATAACGCCTGGGCCTTTTGCTTTATATTCAGAATGCCATCCTCCGATTCCATTTGACATTACAACAGGATACTCACCTGGTTTCATTTCTGTTGTTGGCAAGTCAAATCCTCTCTGTAAGGGTGCAATATCAATCACCTTCCGCTGTTCCCAATCGTCAGTGTACCCCTTAAATCTAATATTAGGCGTGTTCATGCTCACACCTCCTGCATAACCTTGATGAATTTTGCCACAGCCTGCTCCGTTTCTGGCTTGTTGAAGGTAAGATTGTTCATCATAGCGAGAAGTTCTTCCTTGCCCTTTTTGATGCTGTCACTCGTTGCCTTGATGCTGTCAGACAATGCATTAAGGTCAATTTCCGGCTCCGGCTCACTGGTATCTACATAACGAGGAATATTGAGGTTGAAGTCATTGGCCTTGATGTCCTCGAAACTGGCAAGAGTAGCAACTTTATCTACGGTCTGGCGGTTCTTGTAAAGCTCCAGTACCTTATTGATATGTTCCTCGGTCATTACATTCTGCTTCTTTTCCTTCTTAAAAAGCTTAGAAGCATCAATAAAGAGCACGTCACGGCCCTCTCTGTGTTTCTTCAGGACAATAATGCAGGTCGGGATAGATGTGTTATAGAACATGTTGGAAGGAAGGCCTATCACGGCATATATGGAGCCGTTTTCCAAGAGTATCTGACGGATTGTTCCTTCACCAGCTCCACGGAACAAAACGCCATGCGGCAAAACGATGGCCATTGTACCAGTCGGCTCCAGATGATAGAAACCATGTAAGAGGAATGCATAGTCTGCCTTAGATTTAGGCGGCAGCTTGCCACCGTAATCCATGAAACGCTCGTCCTGCTTGAAGCCATCGGCAGCAGACCATTTCGCCGAGTAAGGAGGATTCATGGTAACTACATCAAACTCCGTCACTTGGTCAGTAGGCCAGTCTGCATCCAACGTATCGCCGTTTCTGAGAATCTGATTGTTCGGGTCAATGCCATGCAGGAACATATTCATACGCGCAAGGTTATAGGTGGAGGACATAAGCTCCTGACCGTAAAACTTGATGAACTTGGGATATTGGGAATAGTGGAGGCAACTGAGGAGCAAGGAGCCGGAGCCCATGCAGGGGTCATATACCTGCAGCCCCTTCTTTTCCTCCTGCCCCATCATAGCAATGCGGCAAAGAATCTGTGCCGGGCCGTGGGGTGTGTAGAATTCTCCGGCCTTTTTGCCTGTTTCCGAGGCGAACTGGCCAATTAAGTATTCATAGGCATTGCCCAGTACGTCCCCCTCTGTATGAATAAGGTCTGCATCATTCAATACCTTGATAACATTGGCAATGGTATCGCTTTGTTTCTGGTCACCAGTGCCAAGACGATTTGAGTACAGGTCTACGTCAGTGAACAAATTGTTAAACAAAGCATCCGATGCCTGAATTTTATTGAATGCTTCCTGCAGTTTTTCACGGCTGAATGCATTGTTGTTGATATCTTTCATCATGCTCACGAAGGTCATATCCGGTTCAAGAGTATAATGAAGTGTATTTTTGATAGAATCCAGATATCCCTGTGCTTTTGCCGGATTAGCGGCTTTCATCTTCTCAAGAGCCTTTTCATAAGCCGCCTGCGCTTCCTCAAGGCTCTCAGGCTCTCCACCAGCTAAAAGGTCATAAGCCGTTACCAAATACTTATCCGAAAGATATTTATAGAATACCAGTCCCAATAAATAGGTTTTATATTCATTAGCATCCATTTTGCCCCGAAGCTCGTCAGCACCGCTCCACAGTATATTCATTAAATCTTTATTCTCAGCCATAGTTAATCCTCCTCAATTTTTCTAATCATCGCGAGTGTTAATGTTTTCATGTTTTCAGCCTGTTTGCACATTAAATTATGCTGGCAAATAGCATGTTGATAGAGCTTTCCTATCTGCCGCTGTTTGTTAATATCAGGTAAATGAATCAACATATCACCTATCATTTGCACATTCAAGCGCTTTACACTTAGTACCGTTCCTTGACTGTACATGTTTATTTGTTGCTGTATTTCTCGTCCCTCATTAAACTGATAGCAAAAATACCATGGGTCAAGCATTTCTTGCGCTATATCACAGCACAAGAAGTTTGATGTGATTTTTTTCTTTGCTGTCTGTTCGGATAGGGGAGCTGCATTAGAACGCATCAGGTTAATAACGCACTTGGGATTCGTTATTTGCGTATTTTCCCCTGATAAATCCTTTAGTAAGTCATCCTGTGTGTACAGGTTCGCTTCATCAACTTTGACTCTTGAAGGATTATCGCCTAATGAAAAGGTTATTACATCGGAAAGACGTACCTTCACCATAACTGCCTCCATTTCTGTAATATAGCTAAATTACATCCTTAGAATATCTCATATTTTCGTGACTGTCAATAGTAATTTATCTAAATTACAAATTTTAGACAAAAAAATAACTCGGGATGAAATTCATCCCGAATTACTTATGTGTACTATTTTTTCTTTTCTCCAGCAAACATTTTCCTCAATATATCTTTGGTCTGCTCGGAAATACCACTGTCTTCACATACATGCCATTCGATGATGTCACGAACTTTCTCAAGTTCATCCTCTGAACAGAACATAAGAACTGGCTTGTAATTGGAAGGAAGCTGCTCAGTTAGTTCAGCTTTTGCTGTCACGGTGAAAACTTCCGGAGCCGTAAAGAGTTCATCAAGGTCAGCAGTGGATTCAGCTTTCTTGAGTTTTGCCAACTGCTGTGATGTGAGCTTGTTTTTATACAACTCATTCTTATATATGTATTTTTGAAGTTCTGGTTCCAGCACAGCTATGGCTCTTGCCAGCTGATTGGTGATTCTATTATCACGGTCACTCGCATCAACAAGCGGCCAGAACTCTGAAATAAGATTTCTTAACCGATAGAGGTCTTTAATTGTGCCGATAGGTTCTCCCAAAGCCGCCGCTACGTTATCAAGAGCACGGGTGCGGCGTGTATCAGGTCTTCTGGAAGAACGGGTATCTTTCTCCAGCTGAGCCATGGTTATAACGGAACGAGCTTTTACTGCAGTGGAGTTTTCACGGCGGATTACATTGTCGAAGATGATAATCTTACGAGCTTCCACCTCGTCAAGTTCATCGAAGGCATAGACATTACAATCCATAGACTCAAAGCGTTTGGCCTGTTCATCATCGCCAGCTTCCGTGAATATCTCATGGAGCTTCTGGATAGCTTGGAATCTCGTGTGGCCACCTAAAATAGTGTAGGTGCCATTAGGCTGCTTCCAAACGATAGCAGGGTTGAGCTGAC
>Ga0326511_10003105_pt1 | contig 13403 bp, 29 predicted proteins | sample 0_2496_0518_D_FD_203701 | JGI IMG/M metagenome (GOLD analysis project Ga0326511, IMG submission 203701) | Bovine rumen microbial communities from UC Davis, California, United States - 0_2496_0518 | ecosystem: Host-associated > Mammals > Digestive system > Stomach > Rumen | place: USA... | reverse complement strand
ATACCGAGCCCACCTCCAGCGTCACGGGCAGCCAGTACGCCTTTACAATGTCCTTGGCAAAGTCGATCCTGGCTGCCATCAGAGCGTTTTTTTGAGATTCAGTCATGCTTGCCTGATCGACATAGACTTTGACAGGCAGCATTTCTTTACCGTCTTCATTGGTCTGGATTCGCTTGATGTCCTTCTTCTTGAGCTTTTTCTTCTCCTCCTCGGTGACCTCGATCAAAGTTTCAGTCCAATTCCTGGCCTTCTTAGCGCTCTTCTGAAGATGCTCCTTGTTCTTCCAGGTGTTTACGCCCACCAACACCAGTGCACCGGCACCACAAACAATGCCACCGATCACGCAGATCTCCGGGCTCGACTTGGAAACCTTAAGCTTTGCTTTGCCAAACGCCCTCGTCATGGATTTCGGCAGTTTGTTGAGTATACTCATTGTTGTTACCTCCTGAAATATGGTTATTTGTAAATAAAACAGAAAATAAGGAGGAGACGTTATGCCTCCTCTTGGTCGTTCACTTCATTCAGCAGATCAACCTGACCGAACAGGTTGGTCGATACTTCATTAGCCTTGATCGTCAACGTTGCATACAATTTGTCTTCGCGCTTGTCATGCCTTACCTTCGATACAATCTCTCCGACAGTTGTAATCACAACTCCTACAATTCCAGCGATAATACCTCCTTTCGTCAAATCTTCAACTGATAAGTTCTTTAACGGATTCTTCATAAACATTCCTCCTTCAAGTAGTACCATGTTCAAAACGCGAAAATATAAATTGAAAGAGAAAAAGAAAGGAGGAGCCGTTAAGACTCCTTCTTCGTAGTGCCACGGTAAAAGTCGATCTCGCTCTGATATACCTCTTCGAGCTTCTGATGGCGCTTGATCTCGCGCTTATCGTCTCGAATCAACGAGACCACATAAGCGCCAGCAACGCTTAACATAGAAGCTACGCCGGTCACCAAAGTGATAACGCTACCGTTCTTATTGACAAAGTTCTTCATCTCATTTCACCTCCTTTCTCTGCTATTAAACACCTTGTTTCAGACGCGAGATATCATTTCTTGTATCTCCAATGCCGGTATCTCATCACATCTGCCCAGCTTTGTTTTTCGTAGTCCCGATACAATTTTGTTCCGTCCCACTTTTTCTGACCGGCATAATGAACAATGCACGGATTGGTAACCATCTTTGTAAATGGCGTAGAATTGTACGTCGGATCCATCTCAAATATCTCGCCCTGGCAAAGTTTGTTGAATACGTCCTGTTCCAGATAGCTATACTTCTCCCGGTTTAATTCGTCAATCACTTCATCACACTTGCCATCCCTGAGCTTATCAAGATTGTACAGTGCAACACCGATATTGGTATACAAATAATCGTGCTTCTCTGTAGCGCTTGATTCCTTTGAAGCCGCGAAGTAATACTTATCCGTCAGAGGCAAATCCCACAATGCTGAAATATCCCGGTTTACAATCGTGTCTACATCCAGGGACAATATGCGATCCAAATTTGGAAATTCCTTCGCATATGTAGCACGCATCATTGCCATGTAGGTGAATCCAGATTTCATATTCGGTCCGTTCTCTGCAAAATATCTTTGATCCGAGACGTTCCGTATCTTCACAATTTCACTTGGCATTCCATATTCATATGGAAATTTGTCGTCTTCAATGAACAACCATACTTCATCCACGTCGGAATTGCAGATGATCGACTTTACAGCCGGTATCATCATCTTATATAGGTTCCGTGTTCCTGTATAGGCCGCAACTTTTTTATTCTCCCACAAATATAATCATTCCTCACTCTCTTCTTCCCAGTTCGGATTCTCACGGTTCGGTATGTAATTTCTATATGCAGGACCTCTCCGTCCTCGCCTGCTGGAACACTTCATAATAGCGTCCTGAATATCTGTCACATCGACAAGACACTTCTCACCATTCACTTCGATCTCAACAACGTCGATAAAATAGTCTCGGTCTTTCCTGTCCTGTGTACTGCGAACGATAACTTCAGAATTCTTCTTAGCCTGATTCTCAACACTGCAAACAACATTAATCATAGTTATACCTCCATAAATATCTTAATTAATCTTGAAAGAATTAAGAGGCCACGCATTTTACGCGACCCCTTCACGGATTCTTACATAGCCCATACCGTCCATCGCTGCCTGTTCAGCACCAACGATCTCAACATGTGGCAGCATCGCCCAGCTTACGACCTTATGAATATCATAAGAATCGATCTTCCCACGATGCTTCAACACCTGATCGAGATACATGTTGGCCATTCGAACCTTTGCCTTCAATCCGATGTACTCGTTATGATCCATGTTTTCACCTCCTTCATATCAGGAGATGCTTGAAATGCGATTAATTACACTCTAAGATCCACAATCATGCTCTCGTCCATAATATCCTTGTTCTTCAAAACCCAGATCTCATTCTCCTTGACACTGGTCGTTAATCCCATGTCATTCCTTCCAATGTACATCAAAGCGGCAGCCCTTGTCTTCTGAGCCGCCGCCTTATCCTGCTCCACAAATATCAACCGGTCATAATCAGGCAACTGAATAAACTCATCAATCGGGTTCTGAATCAGTCGTCCGAGCTTTCTCCTTGGCCGCTTAGCGATCATTCCACCGCCTCCATTTCCTTCTGTGCCCTTATGATCGCCTGCTTTTGAATATCAATCTGCTCTTCCCTGGCCTTCAACTTCTTGGCCGCTTTTTTCAGTTCGATCTTACGCTTCTTTGCCTTGTCCGATTCCTTTTGGGATTTTGCTTCGGCTTTCTCTCTCGCATCCCGGTCCATCACGGCATGAACATGGTTCATGAAGCGGTTATATTCACGGGTCGCGTTATCACTGTTCGTGCCTAGCAGCCGCTTCATCGCGCAGATCGTGATACCCACATCCAGATCGAAATGATCGTTCTCCGAGCAGACAGACTTGGTGAAAGTACCGTCGATAAAAGTCACCTTTACAACACGGTTGTTGTAGACTTCGACCTTCTTGACGGCGGGAAGACCCTCTATCCATTTGGACTTATTCTCAGGCGTTTTGGTAGGAAGTCCAAGGTATTCACAAATCTCATCGCTCATAGCATGCATGTTCATATTCATCATACTCTCCTTAATAATTTGTCCCTCATAATAGGTTTTTACTTTGCAAACAAGTGCATCTGCCAGGTTTTGAATTGCAACTTTCTCATCAGTTGCGGTGGCATGAATTACACATTCGGTAGCCTTAAACTCCGGCCCGGATGGCAGCTTAAAGGATGCGGTAATTTTACAGTCGTCTGTCATCGGGTTTATCGTTCTGCAAAAATGTATATTCGATCGAATAAAGTCTTCAGATAAAGTCATATCAAAATCCTCCAATCGCATTGGTGTTTTAATGTAGACAGTCTTCTTACCAAACGAATCACCCCAGTCTATGTTGTACCCTTCTACCTCTCTGCTTGGGATATATCCGGTTCCGTAGTATCGTCCATACATCGTTAATCATCTCCTCCTCGCTTCGGCCGGTGGCATGCGCAGAATATAATACTCCCCGACCCGTTCAATTCTGCAATCTTCAAGGTCGTACCACACCCAATTCAGCATTGCCGAGTTGGTAGGCAGGTCCGCCAGGGAATATAAGTCGCGAACCGGTATGTAATCCACATTGCTGTCGGCCAGGCGCTCCCTCAGGTCGTCCAGCACTTCTTCGGCATCTTCCCTTTCGTAGAATTCCAGCTTGATCTTTCGAAAATCCTGGCGGGTAATATCTTTTTCCCGTCTTCTGCTGTTGCCGTCGGAAATGCTGCTGTATTCAGTATAGCCATCTTTGCGTTTTCTTCGCACAGTTCCTCGACCATCCTGAGAAAATATAGCGCGGAGAACATCACCCAGCGCCGATATGATCTCAGGGAACAGTACATCAAAAAGGAACCGATTCTTGATCCCTTCATAATCGATATTCATGAAGTTATTGGCAATCCTCTCGCCGAAGGTCGGTTTCTTCTCGACAACTCCGGACTTTAGCTTAGATTTATCAGGTTTGGGCTTTTTCGATGACTCCATCTGTTTTCCGATTTCTTCCCTCGGCTTGATCTGAGTGTAATCGTTGCTTGGAAACTGTTCCTTTAGCTTTTCCTTGTCGACTTCCGCCATTCAAATATCACTCCTCGTCCAACGATTTCTTGACTTCTTCCACCTTGGCCTCCACTCGGTCCATCAGATCCAGCACATAATCCGACACCTGGTCGCCAACATGCATACCCACAAGTACACCACCGAGCTTCGCACCAACCTTGGCAATCTTCGGCCCTTCCACACGTCCGACCACGCTGTTCGTCACTGCTCCGGCAAAGGTCGCAACCAGACCTATCACAACGTACCGCACACCGATCTTGATTGAATTCATTTTGTCTTCCTTGCGAATATCTTTTTCCACTTCAATCCCTCCGCTCAGTTTGTCGAAAGTTGTAGATGTATAATTCCAATCTGACATAACCATACTACTTCCCCTCCATAATCTTCTTGATCATATCCTCGCTCAGATTCTGAAAGAAATAGTTGTTGGTCGTCACATGCGTATTTGTCACCGATGGCTTGATCGGCTTTATCTTCGCAGGTCCGGTTGTCCCCTTAAATATCACGATGCCGACTACCATGGAAACGACCCCCACGACCGTAGGCAGCAGATCTACCGCAGTCTTTTTCACCTCAGTCTTCACCGCCGTCGAAGTTGACTTGGCGAATTTCTTGGTGACCTTGTCAATCCATTTCAACGTTCCACACCTCCAAAACTTAAGAGGGACTGTTCTTCTTAACAATCCCTCTTGTCCGTCCTTACTCGTCCGTACTCCCGTAGGAGTTGGTGTTGGAGTACACTTCTCCGTCGTCCGGAATCTCGATTTCCGGGGTTTCCGCAGGAATGAAGTCGTCCGGGTGGCCCTTCTTCGTAAAGTGGCCGATGGCAGCGTGGGCTCCATAACCCAGGGCAGCACCACCAACAATTCCGATGCAGGCCGACGCAGGTGATTCTTTCACCTTACGTACAACCCATCTCGGAACGAATGTGATGCCGTTCCATACGGTTTTGAAGAACCCAGGCTTCTCTTCGGTCTTCTTGACTTCCGTCAGGTCCTTGGTCTCCTCCTGCTCGTCCTCGGTATCGACAAATTCCATATCGATCCTCGTCTTGTTGTCCTCCATTGTTTTATCCTCCTCGAATATTATTTACGGATGTTCAGTCCGTTCATTAAGTCCCTTGTTTGAACCGCGAGGTCGGTAGACGCTTGCCGCCTGCCGTTGTCATGATTTGCGAGTGAAGCGAGCTAACCGCGAGGCATGGCTAAATGTGAACCCGCCCCTTCTTGTCAATCGCCTTCTTCACCGGTCTGTAATCTGAATGGTACTTCTCGCGTTTCTCATAGTCCGTCACCTGGGCCCGCTTAATGTCATACGCCGGAATATAATCCGTTCGGTCATCCCTCCTGATGCAAAAGAATCTCTCACATTCCGACGGGCCTGCCAGCATTACATTATTAAACACCAGATGATCTCCGTAGACCGTCCAGATTTCAACACGCCTCATCGTGTCCCTCCAAATATCCGCATTCACCAGCGCCTTTAATTGCTACTGATTTAACATTTTCAGTTATCGGAATATAAAAAGATTCTCCATCGCTTCCTTCGGCAAACAGCATTCGCGTTTCTGGATAGAAATCATAGTTCTTAATATTATCGTAGTAGTCTTTAACTGTGTTATAAAAATCAACTTCAATAATCATTCTCCAAACCCCTTTCTCCTTATTTTGAGTACCATCAGCTTGATCACATTTTCACATTTTTCACAAACAAATATCTTTTTTTGCCACGGTGCTATTCCATCGTGCAAGGCCTTCATTTGCAGCCCTCGTTCGAACTTCATCCCACAAATATCACATATGCGCTGCTTCATAAGCTTTCACCATTCGCCGAATCATGAATTTTGTAGCACCCATCCGTTTTAGCCATTCCTTCATTGTCGGCAGATCCTGTATATGGTCAGGAATCTTATACTGTGCACGAATGTTTTTCAAAACGAATTCCTGACTGGTTTTATCTTCCATGATTATTCCTCCTTGATCGTCATATACTTGTCTACAAAAAGGGCCAATCCGTATTCAATGAGAGCGATCCCCTCAAATATCGGCCTGGCCCATTTAGGCGGAATGAAATTGTATCCGTAGTTGATCTCGGCATCCATGATCTTGCTTTCCAGATCTTCTACGATATGCTTTTTCATCCATTCGTTGTCGCGTTCCAACTCTTCTTTTCTCTGGTCCTTAGTCTTTGGAGTATTGACAATTCTCTCCATCTCGTTTGCCCATTCAGCATCCCCGGTTTTCTTTATCACAACCGCACCCTTGGACCATGCCATAAATATCACTCTCCTCCGCAGACGCCACTACGTAAACTTCTAATCTTCTTCATATAGGCTTCCCTTATTTCTTTTAGCAAACCGCCTTTTACCGGAGACCAGGAAGATGATTCATTAATTGACCCCATAAGAGATAGCAGCTCCTCTTGAGAAAAAGACTCAAACCGATTCATAAATATCACTCTCCTCCCATCAGGCACTGCATAAATTTAACGGCCTCGTACATGCAATCCGGGCATAGGTCAAATTGCCGCTTCTCACAATAGCCGAGCCCATTTTCCTCCGCAAATATCAGCATGTTGGAATACTTTAAATCATGATCCGGTTCGTATGCTTCGTAATATTTCCTGCACCGATCGCATTTCTTCGCCTTCATGGTATCACTCTTCCTTTCCAAACAAATATCCTGTAATTGGGGGTGCAGTCCTGCAGCTGACGACCCACATACGCTCACCGTTCTCATCAGTAGAAGGTATGCGTTCCCAATAAATCGGTTCGTCTATGCTGAAACCGTACAGATCACCAGGCCATTCGAACTCATAGCCCTCTTTTGTCTTTGAAAGCCCCAAAAGCTCGTAAAACGTGTTGTAATTCACATGCTGACCCTGCATGAACATATGGTTCAGCATCTTCTTCACCCATTCGAAGTGTTCCACCGAGCAATAGAACTCTCTGAAGAATACATCTTCCATGAAATGTTCATGGCCATGACCGGTTTCTTCAATGACCGGCTTCTTTTTCTCTTTTTTGGCCTTCTCAACGCGCATCTCCTTTGTTGCCTCCGCCTGTAGCGACTGCACTTTATCCTCACCCAATTCTTTACGCACTCGCTCCAGGATCTTCTGCCTGTTCGCCGCCAAATATCCACAGCTCGCCGTCAATGCTGCAATCTGCTTGCTGGACAGGTGATGCGACCCCAATATGCAGGCAGAGGTTAATACCCCGCTCGCGATGGCCGGGACGTAGGCTATCAACTTTTCCTTCTTCTCCTTCTTGTCCTTGGCCTTGTCATGACATTTCACCGACAATACCGATGTGACCCCCACACCGGCCACACCAACCAGACTCAATCCCAATCGCACCCATTTAGTGTTGATGTACATATCAGTTCCATCCTTTCATGAAGCATTTTCTTATCTGACGATGTCTAGCTATGTACCCTGCGAGTCTTACATTTATACAGCTTCTATTTCTGCCTAACAAATGTGTCCAACCGCAAGATCTTTTTGGCAGTTTTGAAGTTTTCCATAGAGTATACTCTAAATGTCTTTCCTGCGTTAAATCGAACCGATCATAGATTTTACAAAATCTTGTACTGTACTTCATATACTGCGTCCCCCACTTTTTACAGTTTTACGAGTAATCATTCCCAGCCCTCCTTGTTAACGTAGAAAAAATAATAGAGGCTGGCCCGATTTTCGAGTCAACCTCTTTACTGCACCAATCTGCTTAACTCTTCATAGCCCACTTTTCGAAGCCGGTATTCAAGAATATCTTGGCCATTACCCGGAAGAGATCCTCCTTCTCAAAACTCCCCAGCGGCCGGTCCATCGTCTCGTCACCGAGAATATCACGGAAGAAACTGTCGTTCAGTTCCGAGATAAAGTCGGCAACGGTGTTCATTGGTCCAAGGCCACCGAAGAAGTTCGAGTCGGGTTTCTCATCTCCAAAGTCCCACATGCCAGTCTCCTTGTTCCACTTGGCTTCTTCAAATCTAAATGCCATATAAAAGCCTCCTTACATTATTGGTGTCATAAGGAGGCTTGTTCGAGGCGCGAATTAATCACTTATACGTCATAAGGATAACAGTCGTCGTAGGCATTGAAGCTCTTGATTGACTTGTTATTATAGAGTACCGGACCATACCCAGGGCTCGATACATAGTCTATAATATAATACTGTTCGCCATTCTCTGTAAAGTGATCATCAGCAATATTCAGCAATAACGGGCTTTCCTTATTGAACATGAAATATTCTCCGAATTTAGCATGCTCCGGTCTGCCTTTTGGCCCTTTGAGATAATCAAGCCATTCGTTGAAATCAGGAGACCATTCAACACCATCACGAGACAACATCAGGTTAAAGTCTGCCTGAGCGTTCTTGACCGCTTCATAGCTCGACCTGAACCATTGGCCGGTCATCTTCTCAAAGAACAGCTTGCCACCATTTCCTGTCTCGATAATATTCTTCGGCGTCGGCGGATTTGCTTTCGCCAGATCTTCTGCCGCCTTGTCGTGCAATTCCTTTGCCTTCTCCGGCCCGATCTCCTTGACCACCTTCTCCTCCAGCCGTCTCAACGAAGCCTCGCTGGCGGAATATAAGCTGGCCATGATCGCCGCCTTCTTTTCGCCCATCGCGCATCCGCCGACGATGCAGCCAATCGACAACGCCAGCATACCGATCGCAGGCAAATATACAGGTCCAGCTACCTTCACTTTCTCATACCACTTGGCATCCGGTCCAAGCTCATCCAGACGGTCTCGAACCACAGGGGCCTCCTTGTGCATAAACCAGAAGCCCAGCGCCTCTGCCGTGATTGCCCCTGCCGCCAAGAGCTTCGTGCTGTTCCGTTTCGTCCACTTCCATACACCATTAAAAAATGGTCTGAGATTCATAAATATCATTCCTCCTTAAAACTCATAGGTTTCTGTGTTCGGATCGTTCAGGATTGATTCGGGATCGTCTTCTTCGATAAAAATATCGTTGCCTTCTTTACGCATATCGATTCCTCCTCAACAATACTTAACCCATCTTTTGAGCTTAATCATCTGATCGATCGTGTGCTTGCAGTGTGCCAGTTCCGCAAAATTTGCCTTCATCAGCTGTCCGTTCGGTGCATCGATGTCATACCCTCTTCTACTCTCGTCCAGCGGTGTTGGATGTTTTCTGGGAACGATTCGATAACCTCGGTAGATCAACGCCATCCTCCTTTCTGTTCCGCGTTCAAAGTCAAAAACAAAAGAGGAAGTGTTGTCAAGGCACATTGTTGATTCAATCGTCTTTAAATAATATCAGATTGCTGTGCGTGCCTTTCATTAACACTCCTCTTCATATTACCGCTTGTTTAAAATGCGAGAAAAGAGGAGAGTCCTTGTTAGAACTCCCCTAGTCATGTGTTATGAGGTTGCTTTGGTACTTAGCCTCGGCCCGCTTTTTTTGTTCTTAGTATAGCGCGGCTGCACTTTTCTCTTTGCTCATCCACCTCATAATACACCTTGTTTATGCCGCGAATCCTACTCTTTCTTCTCTCCATCCTGGACTTCTTTAATCTTCTTTAAAACCTCATCCAGCTTTCCATTCGCTTCCTTCAATACCTGGTTGATCGCGTTCGCCACGGCCTTTGCCATCCTGCCGGTATGTTCTTCCTTCGCCCTGAAATATCCGCGCAGCACGGCGTTAACCCCAGCCGCCACGACGGGAACAATCAAAATAAATGCACATACAAGCCACAAAAGCTGCTGCCAAGGACTTAACAGTGCAAGACTCATAAATATCACTCCTTACCTTTCACTGCGTTGTTCAGTTGGTCGTATACTGATGCCTGGTTCCTCCGCTGCTCCTCGATCTCCGCATAGGCATCCACATAGCCCTGCAAATATCCACGCAGCTCCTCAGCCGGACGGTCTTTATAGTTGTCAAGTACAATGTTAAGATTCATTAGTATCCTCCTTTGTATCCAGACTGGCAAAATTTCCACAAGTAGGGCATTTTATTTCGTACCAGTCGCAGTTTTCGCGTTGACTGAATTGGTGAACATATTCAGTATTGTCCGCCTCAAAAACACAACCACAATGTTCACATTTGAAACGCTTAATCCGCTTTAGTTTATTCAGGTCGCCATGGTAAATGATCCTCATTTAGTCCTCCTAATGCGATTTAATCCTTGAAATATCTTTCGGCTCGGTTACGTCCTCAGCAAGTTTTTCCATTTGTCTTTCAAGCTCGGCCTGTCTCTCTTTACTCAAGCTTGGCTTTCTTCGCTCTTCGTAGATTGGAATTTTCTCATTTTTGGCATGCTGACTGGCTGGTGTCTGAAATTGAACTTCGAACTGGTACCCGTCCTCTGTTGCAAATACCGACTGAACAGACTTATGCTTCACTTTGCCTTGCTTATACATTTCAAAATAATTCCTGCATCGTGTTTCTTCATAACCAGCGTTCTGCATGGAGGATTTAAACCGTTCATAACCGTCCACAAAAATATCATCAGGCGTAAGTGTCGAATATCGAACAAGATCCTTCATCCCCATAGCTGCGTCGCTGATCGATATACCCTTTTCTTCGGAATCCGTTTCAATTTTTCTTTGAATAGATTCCTTTGTTTTTAGCTTATGCTCCAGGCCATACAATTTACTCCCAGCTTCTTTAGCTGCCGAAGAAACGTCCCGTGTAATTCCAGGTTCTCGTTCCTTAGCTTCAGAATATAATTTGTCAGCCAGTGTCTCACTGTTCAACGGATACGGCGGGCCATTCTGAACACCCCACTTTTGACCTTTGATACCATGATGCTCGAGGTGGTTCTCCTCGTCAAGAATCTCATGCATCTCCCCCAAAATATCTTCCACCATCTCTCGGGTCTTTTCATGAAGCTTCATATCCTTGTGCTTTTCGTACCAGTCAAATATCTCGCCAAGGTTTCCGCTTTTCCAGCTAAACGACCACCAGTCGCAGATCATCTCGATCACTCGATTCTTCGGCATCTCCAGCGTTTCCTCAGGCTCGTCGTCATGCTGCAAAACCCAGTATTGCCAATGATGCGGATTGTGGTGAATATGGTGGAGCCAGGCGTAGTTAAAGTCCTGCACAACCTTGAAGCTCTTGTTGCCGCCGTAGAAGTATTTGTCGTAAGCCTCGTATTCCTTCTCAGTCCGCTTGGAAGCGTCATGCTCGGCAAGATCCTGCACAAAAGCGTCTGCCGGAACCAGATGATGCTCCACAAGCCATCCGTAAGCCTTCTGCACGCCTTCGATGTGATCGTGCAGATATTCGTCATATAGGTAGCTCAAAATATCCCTCCTAAATCAGTGTCAGAATCGATCCATTCTCATTCTCGTCACAGTTGATTGTGTACTGCCCAATGTGCCCAACTTTGGCTTCCATGCTCGCATACATCGGAAATCCGCAGTCGCTTATCCTTTTGCAGAAAGCAAGATCCTCGCCGAGCAGCGGCGTCGGCCTGAAGCATGTTCCAAAGCGATTCCAGACCTTATCCAAAATATCCACACTGGTCAATACACAGCCAAAGCCGCAGCCCTTGATCTCCCGAAGTACAGGTTCTTTAGGAAAATCGAAGTTCTCCCATCGCTCAGGCGGTTCCAGTTTCTCAAATATGCAGGGCCTGTGCGTTCCATGCCTTCCCCTGTAGAGGGCCGTGACGAAATCCTTGTCAACACGGTTAAGCTTGAAATAAATATCGTCGTCAAAAACCATGTCGGCATCCAGCCATAGAACCTTATCGTATTCTCCTTCGATAGCTTTTCTCGCCAGATTATCGCGGGAAATATAAACCAGAGTGCAACCTTCAAAAGCAACGTCATATTCAGTAAAAGAGAAAGAAGAGATCAAATTGGTGAGACTCTCCACAAATTTTCGATGTATGTAGTCGAGCGTCGGAATTGCGATCAACAGTTTTCCCATCTACTTCACCTCCAAAATATCCAGTATCGCAAATGGATAGTTGTTCCAAAGAATGTTTCTCAGCTCTTCTTTGCTCATACCTGAATCCAGGTTCAAAGTAATAACGCCGGGGTACCCGGTAGGCACCTCGACGTATACAATGTGATACTTGCTCAGAATCATGGAATCACCCCATAGCCTTCACAATCGATGTCAGGAAACCTTCTCGCTGATAGGCCGGCAATTTTTCGGCAACCTTTGCTAAGCCTTCAAAATCGATCCCTTTGCCAGTTACAGCTCCTCCGAATATCCTGGCAACGTTCATCGCGTCCTTGACCTCCTCAAAGACCTTGTGCTCTGCTTTCCTCTGTATCTCTTCCCTGAACTTATCATAATCAATGGAAGCAATCTCCTCACTGACTCGCTCCTGTACACTTTCCTTCAGGTCACTGTAAACCCGATCCACATCCTTGCGAATCATACTGTCACAGTCGTCCCGAATCTGCTGGCTTACGTTGTCGATGGCCTTCTTCACCGCACTGGCCACCTGACGCTCTACCGCCCGATTCGTCGCAGCCGTGATAATATCCTGCTGCACGTTTACTACAGTGCTCTTGTCCAGTTCGTCGATTGCCTTGCTCAGTTTCTTACCAACGTCATTGGTCTTTTTGGCCTGAACAATGCCATAGACGGTTCCGATTGCGCCAACCACCAGAGAGATGATGCCTACTTCGTTGAGTTTGATACTGATAGCCATGAAATTGCCCTCCTTAATATAATGGGTCGTAGGTGTACAAAAAACAAAGAAAAAACACCGAGGATGTGTTCACCAATCAGCACTATTTGGCGCTCATATCATAATACTTCGCCTCAGCTTCATGATGAAGACATCCTCATCTTCTCTTCATCTTTCCTCTTCATATAGCAGCTTGTTTATACCGCGAGGTGCTGGTTTCCATAATTTTTTCAAACTGTTCAAATTGCATATGTAAACCATCTTTATATGTTTTATCGTCGATAAGGCCATTATCTCTCATTTCCTTCATAAGAAATAAGCCATATATAGATGAAAGCTGATAGTATATAGTATTGAGCATTGCATCATTCATTTTTATCAATCTCCATTTTTTTTGTTGAGATAGAACATTTCATTATAAAGATCGTATCTTGTTGCTATATCTGCCATCACAGTCATCATCTTCGCATCGTCATACCAGGTGCTGGCATACTCAAACAGCTTATTGATATACCCGCAGCATTTAAACTCCGGGCAACCGCATCTGTACACGCAGTTGGGGACCAGCACATAGGCCAATTCCGGTTTGGTTTCATGAAGTGCCAGTTTGAAGTCCTCGGCCAACTCCCTTGTCTCTTGA
>Ga0326511_10003104_pt1 | contig 13404 bp, 13 predicted proteins | sample 0_2496_0518_D_FD_203701 | JGI IMG/M metagenome (GOLD analysis project Ga0326511, IMG submission 203701) | Bovine rumen microbial communities from UC Davis, California, United States - 0_2496_0518 | ecosystem: Host-associated > Mammals > Digestive system > Stomach > Rumen | place: USA... | reverse complement strand
CTTTACCCAGATCGCATCGCTGTCTACCAGTACGGTGATATCGCTTTTTGGGTCGGATTCTTCCACTCCGATGCGAACGGCGTTTCTTTTCCCGGGGGTGGTGGTGTAAAAAAGCTTCAGCGCAACGCCGGAATAATCCGGATGGCTTTTCCAGGTCATTCGAAGATTCTCTACCAGGCCGAGAAGCTGCGGATTCTCCGGGCCGTTGACTACGACAATAATCTCGTTTGGCGTCTGCTTGACCATTTCCGTGAGAACCATGGAAAACATATCCAAAGGCTCATCAACCACGGGTATAATGACCGATGTGAAATAGTCCTTGTTTTCGCACACGTATTCCTTGTACCGAAGCGATGTAAAGAACACGACTGCCCACCGTATCATGATAAACAGGAAAACAATCATGAACCAATGCAGATTGTGCGTGCGAAGATAGTCTGAAACCATCAGGAGATAGGAATACATCTTAATTCCCCCGTACTTCAAGCACGTCGGCAAGGGTGCGGAGCATCGCCTCGAGGTTCAGCGGCTTTCCGATATGTCCCTGCATCCCCGCTTTTTCTGCTGCTATGATATCTTCTCTGAAGACGTTTGAAGTCATCGCAATGATCGGGATGCAGTTCAGCTTTTCATCCGGCAGTGCCCTGATTGCCTCCGTTGCCTCATATCCGTCCATTACCGGCATCTGTATATCCATCAGCACCGCGTCAAATTCTCCCGGTTTCGACTTTTGGAGGATATCCAGCCCTATTTGTCCGTTTTCCGCAAGGACGACCTCGAAGCCGGCATGACACAGGAGCTCTTTGGCGATTTCACGGTTGATTTCTCCGTCTTCAACCACTAGAAGCTTTTTTCCTGTAAAGTCATATTTTGCTTCCTGATGGATTTCATCGGGCGCCTCCTGCGTTTCTGCAACGGGGAAGTGAAGTTTTACGATGAATTCTGTCCCTTTTCCCTGCTCTGTTTTTACTTCTATTTTGCCGCCCTTGGCATCGATGATTTTTCTCGTAATGGCCATGTCCAGCGCCGTGTCCTGGTCCATCACATGCATGGAATTCTGATTGTGTTCAAAGGGCACAAAGAAATCCCGCGCGATCTGCTGGCTCAGGCCCGGCCCGTTATCGCGAATATGAATCTCGTACCATGCGTCTTCCTTATAAGGAGCCATGCTCTTGATTTCCTGAACAGCCAGCCAGACACTTCCCTTGTCGCCGGCGAACTTGCAGGAGGTCCCGAGAAGATTGACCAGAATACGGTTTAGGTGGTTCCTGTCAAAGACCAGCCAGTGATGCTTCAAATGAAGCTTTATTCGAAAATTGATATGCCGCATCTCCATGGAACTGCGGAGCAAGTCACAGGTTTCTGTCACAACGGTCTCCAGATTCTCAATCCTGGGTTCCAGATCGATTCGACCTTCTACGATGCGGCTGATATCCAATGTATCATTCAGAATGTTGAGAACATCCTGACCGGACCGCTCGATCTTCTCAAGATAGGCACGGGTTTCGTCCAAAGTCAGGGCTTTCCGTTTTGCCAGCACCGTGTAACCGAGGATTGCGTTCAGTGGGGTACGAATGTCATGGGACATATTCGTGAGCAGGAAACTGCGGGCAGCGCTGGAATCTTCAGCAGCAATCATCCTTGCGTCCTGCCGTTCAATGATCCGAAGGCGCTCAGAGATACGGCGGATCAGAGCCAGCATCACGGTGGCAAAAACGGCTCCGCTGAGCATGATGGTTCCTGTAATCAGATCCGGGGTGCTGAATACCGACACCAGCATGTAAGAGATGAAAAAGAGAACAAGAAGGAAGACAGGGATGTAGAGAAGCTCCTGCTTCTCAACCCAGATCCCTCGTTCTCTGATTATCCTGATAAAGCGGGAGTATTGCAGAATGTTGTACAGCATCAGCAGCACGCCCAGATAGACTTCTATATAAAATACAGCTTCTTCCATATCGTTTTCCTCTTCTTCATGGCCGGATGGTTTTTCTGCGGGCGATGAAGAAAGCGTTTATACTGCGTTAAGTATCTGTCAAAGATATAGTTTCTTCAGAAATATAATAATTCAGTATACCGAAATGAGGAAGAAAGTCAAGGGGGGGTTTCAAAATGAAAACATAAATAACAGGAAAAAACCACCCGGCTCTTGCAGCCGGGAGTTTGACGGCGGAATAAGCAGTCACTGCTTCAAAAACGCAGCAGATCGGCACCGCATGCGGTGCCGATCTGCTGTATCTGCTCTTGTGATCCGGATTACTCGGCGAACAGCGGCGTCGAGAGATAGCGGTCGCCGGTGTCGGGCAGAAGCGCGACGATCGTTTTCCCTTTGTTCTCCGGCCGTTTCGCCAGCTGGATGGCGGCCCAGAGTGCGGCACCGGAGGAGATGCCCACCAGCACGCCCTCGCTGCGGCCGATCAGTTTTCCGGTCGCAAAGGCGTCCTCGTTGGAGACGGGGATGATCTCGTCATAAATCCCGGTATCCAGCACGTCTGGCACAAAGCCTGCGCCGATACCCTGAATCTTGTGCGATCCCGCGGTGCCCCTGGACAGCACCGGGGAGGTCTCCGGCTCCACCGCCACGACTTTGACGGCGGGGTTCTGCTCCTTGAGGTACGCGCCCACGCCGGTGATCGTGCCGCCGGTGCCCACGCCTGCAACGAAGATGTCCACCTTCCCGTCGGTGTCCGCCCAGATCTCCGGACCGGTCGTCGCTTTGTGGGCGGCGGGGTTGGCAGGATTCACGAACTGACCGGGAATGAAGGCATTCGGGATCTCCTTCGCCAGTTCATCGGCTTTGGCGATGGCGCCCTTCATGCCCTTTGCGCCTTCGGTGAGCACCAGCTCGGCACCGTAGGCCTTCATCAGCTGGCGGCGCTCGACGCTCATGGTCTCGGGCATGACAATGATGATCCGGTAGCCCCTTGCCGCGGCGACAGAGGCCAGTCCGATGCCGGTGTTGCCGGAGGTGGGCTCGATAATGACGGAGCCCTCCTTGAGAAGGCCCTTGGCCTCGGCATCGTCGATCATGGCTTTGGCGATGCGGTCCTTGACGGAACCGGCGGGGTTAAAGTATTCCAGTTTTGCAAGGATCGTGGCCTCGAGGTCCTCGCTCTTTTCAATGTGGGTGAGCTCCAGCAGCGGCGTTTTCCCGATCAGCTGGTCGGCGGATGTATAGATATGGGACATGATGATTTCCTCCTGATGATTTATAAGATGATAGTATTCGGATTGGAGCCTTCATTGTATCAGGGATGACATCGTTTGTCGAGAATAAACATTGTTACTGCCTCCAGGGTAATCTTGTCTTAACGGATGCTCAATACGGTTTTTCCCGTTCTTCGCCTCGGGGAGAATGAAAAATCCGGGGAACCCATCGGGTCCCCCGGACAAAGAGAGGCAATCTCGGAGGGCTAAACGGGCAGGGCAAAGCGCATGTGCATTTCACAGCGCATGTCACAACACATCGTGCAGTTGCAGCTTGCCTTACGCATGGCATCCTCCGCAAAAACATTTTGCCTATCAGGCAGATATGTTTATACCACGGCTGCTCCGGTTTGTCAACAGGTTTTTCGAAAATGCCCCGCGCGGATTTCAGCCTGCCTGCCCGCGGTTCGTACCGAAGCGGACAAAAGGAATTGACGGTTCGGGGAAAATCATGTATAACATAGTAAAACAATATGTTTTAAATTTGAAGGAGGCGCTGTTATGAGTGAACAGTCCGCAATCGTCAAGGCCGTCTGTATCAGTGAGAAGAAGGGCGAGCAGAAGCATCCGGTTGCATCGGTCCACCTCCGCCCGGAGCACGGGATCGACGGGGATGCGCACGCGGGAAACTGGCACCGCCAGGTCAGCCTGCTCGGGCAGGAGAGCGTGGACAGGCTGCAGGAGAAAATCGGCATTCCGCTCTTTCCCGGCGCCTTTGCCGAAAACATCCTCTGCGAAGGCATCACCCTTTATGAGCTTCCCGTCGGCACGAGACTGCGCATCGGCACGGCCCTGTGCGAGGTAACCCAGATCGGCAAGGAGTGTCACGCCGACTGCGCGATCCGCCAACAGGCGGGGGACTGCGTCATGCCGCGCGAGGGGATCTTCGTCATCGTCCTCGAGGAGGGGGATGCGAAAGCCGGGGACCGGGTCACTCTGGAAAACAGCTGAGAAGGCATGGGGCATTGCCGGTGTTCCCGGGCGGCAAACCGCTCCCTCTCCCGGAGAACTGCGATGCAGACGCGGGCTTGAGGACGCGGCGGGCGGATGTTCTGCTTGAATTCCCACAAACCCTGCTGTATAATGGGTAGCATCAGAGCAGCAGGAGGATTTCGGCAATGATGATTTCAACCCGCGGCCGCTATGCACTGCGCATTCTTGTGGATCTGGCGGAAAACCGGAAGGACGGCTATATCACGCTTCGGGAGGCTGCCGAGCGCCAGGAAATCTCCGAAAAGTACCTCGAGAGCATTGTGAAGGACCTGGTCAGGGGAAAGTTCGTCGAGGGCGTACGCGGCAAAGGCGGCGGCTACCGGCTGGCCCGCCCGGCAGGCGAGATGAACGTCCTGGACGTTCTGCGCTGCGCGGAAGGGGATCTGGTTCCCGTAGCCTGTCTCGAGGAGGGCGCCAGTCCCTGCACCCGTGCGGATGCCTGCAGGACGCTTCCCCTCTGGGAAGGTCTGAACCGGGTCGTCAGCGAGTATCTGAGCGGCTTCACGGTGCAGGATCTTGCCCGGGACCGCGGCGCCGTATAAGCCATAAAGCCATATGAAAAAGAGAGCCATACACGTGGCTCTCTTTTTCAGCGTTTCTTTTTTCTCTTCCTCAGCTTTTTGATCAGCGCGGCGATGGCGCGCTCGGCTCTCGCTTCAAAGCGGCTGCCCAGATCATAGAGCGTTCGGATGGCTTTTTTGACTTTTTTCTTTTTCATGCGGCATTCCTCCAAAACAGAAAGTGAGACAGCCGATGCCGGCTGCCTCACAGGGATGAGCAGGAAGAATCAGTTGACCTTGTCCTTGAAGGCTTTGCCGGCCTTGAAGACCGGGGTGTTGCTGGCAGCAAACTTCATGGTCTTGCCGGTGGCGGGGTTGCGGCCCTCGCGGGCGTCGCGGTGTCTGCAGCTGAAGGTGCCGAATCCGATCAGGGTAACGGGCTTGCGGGCGGCGAGGGAATCCATGATGGAGTTCAGGACGCTGTCGACGACGCCGGCGGCGTCTTTCTGGGTGAGGCCGTTCTCAGCGGCGACTTTTTTGATAAGATCGGTTTTGTTCATGGGTCATTCTCCTTTGTGAATTGGCATTCGTTGTTGCCTGTACGTGGATTATATCAGGAATGATCTGATATTACAAGTAGAAACTCTCAATATACGATTTTCAGGGAGGACGGGTCCGAAATGCCCGTCAGACGGCAGAATTCCTCCCGGTCCGCTGCCGTGCGGAGCAGCATGACCTCGTGCAGCTTTCCCGTCTCCCGCTCGCGCATGCAGGCGACCTGTTCACCGGTGCAGATGCTGCTGCGGATGACGGGCTCATACTGCTCGGGCGGCCAGGCCGGGGCGGCCGGAGCCGGTTTTTCTCTTTTGAACAGCTTCACGAATACCCCTCCCGGTTCTCTGCTGGCATTCATTTTACACAACAGGCACAGATCTGTCAAACAGAATCCGGAAAAAAGCAGAAGGGCAGCCAAAACGGCTGCCCTTCTGCAACAAAAGAAACTGTTTATTTGTTGACCTTATCCTTGAAAGCCTTGCCGGCCTTGAAGACCGGGGTGTTGCTGGCGGCAAACTTCATGGTCTTGCCGGTGGCGGGGTTGCGGCCCTCGCGGGCAGCGCGATGCTTCTTCTCGAAGGTGCCGAAGCCGATGAGAGCGACTTTCTCGCCGGCGGCAACAGAATTGACAACAGCGTTGATGGCACTGTCAACAGCAGCGGCAGCCTGCTTCTGGGTCAGGTCGGCGTCTGCGGCAACTTTTTTGATGAGTTCAGCTTTAGTCATGATTTGTTATTCCTTTCTGTGTTGAATCTGTGTTGAAATCAACAGCGGCTATTATAGCAGGCGAGTATGGAATATGCAAGAGGGAAAATTCCAAAAAATAGCGCTTTTTCCGGCCTTTTTCAGTATTATCCCCTGTGGTCTTCCGCTACCACGCCGTCCCGATACGCGTCCAGCAGGAGGCGCAGATCGTCGATCCGGGCCTGCAGGTCGCGCCCGATGTCCGTGTCGCTGATTTTCTGCCGATATTCCTGGCGTTCGAAGATATCGGTGGACGAGGCGATGCCGTGGTTTTCCCGGATGGCCGTATCGCGCCCGACAAAGGGCTGGTGTGCCACGATCCGGAAGGACTGCGAGGTGCTGATGAGGGTATAGCCGGCAATGCCGGAGGTCGGCTGATAGGCCTTGCAGAAGCCGCCGTCGATGACGATCAGCTTGCCGCCGCCCTTGATGGGGCTTTCACCCTTGCGGGCTTTGACCGGCACATGGCCGTTGATGATGTGGCAGTGCGGACCCTCAAGACCGAATTCCTTCAAAATGAACTCGCAGACGGCGGGGTCCTGATAGAGCGTGTAATACGGGTTCTTCGGCTCCGTCCAGGCCTCTTCGTCGGCGATGAGGCGGCGCTCGAAGGTGGTCATGCGATCCCGGCCGAAGATCGGGCTGTTGCGCCCGGCCCAGAGGAACCAGAGCAGGTCCATGCCCAGCTTGCGCTCGGGCGTGCCGGGTTTGTAGTAATAGGCCTGGCGCGCCGCGGTATCGGCAAAGTCGAGGAAGTCCTTTCCGGCGCGCTCGGTGCCGTCAAGCCGGAAGGAGAGCAGCTCTCCGTCCGGCGTGAGGGGGATGCAGCCGTGAAAGAGCAGGTTGCCGTTATGGATCTTATAGAGGCTTCCCTTGGAATAGAGAAAGCGGATATGCTGCTGCAGCTTTTCGCTGTGCTCGAACGAACTGGTCAGACGGCCGATGACCTCTGCTTCCTCAGGGGTTAGCGCATAGGGGTCGGCAGGGTCGACGGTCGGGAAGTCGACATCCTCAAGGGACCAGGTTCTGCCGCCGATCGTCACCGTTTTCTCAGCGTAGTTGATTTTGTCCAGCAGCAGCCGGTCCTCCATGCCGTATTCCGGGTGGCGCAGGATCTTCTGCCCTTCCAGCTTGAATAGGATGATCGTGATGGCCTTGTGCATGCGGGCGGAGAGCAGCTTGTCCTTTTCGCTGGCATTGGCGGCGTCGCCCTCGGTGAGCTTGACGGCAAAGCGCGAAACGTCGCAGTCCTTATAGACCTCGTTGGCAAAGACCGACAGCGGCCGCAGCGAGATGCCGTAACCGGTTTCGATCACTTCCAGATTATTATAATGAATGGAGTTGGCAAGCACCGTGGCGACCATGGTACGGCTGCCCGAGGCAGCGCCCATCCAGAGAATGTCGTGGTTGCCCCACTGCACATCGACGCTGTGATAGGCGAGAAGCGAGTCCATGATGACGTCTGCGCGGGGGCCGCGGTCAAAGATGTCGCCCACCAGATGCAGCCGGTCGACGGCCAGGCTTTTGATGACCTCGCAGATGGCCGCGATAAAGTCGGGGGCCTGCCCGATCTCGACGATGGTGCTGATGATGTTCTTGTAATAGTCGTGCTTGTCGATCTCTTCCGAATGGGTATGCAGGAGCTCTTCGATGATATAGGCATAGTCCGGCGGCAGGGCCTTCCGGACCTTTGAGCGCGAATAGCGCGAGCTGACCGAACGGCAGACCTCGATCAGGCGGTAGAGCGTGATGCGGTACCATTCTTCGGGGGCGTCGATCTCAGGGCGGAGCTGGGCAAGCTTTTCCTCGGGGTAATAGATCAGCGTGGCCAGCTGGTCCAGCTCGGCATGCGGCACGGTATCCTTGAAAAGCAGGTCCAGACGCTCGCGGATCACGCCGGAGCACGAGTTGAGAAGGTGGAGAAAGGCCTCGTGCTCGCCGTGAACATCCGAGATAAAGTGTTCACAGCCCTTCGGCAGGTTCAGAATCGCCTGCAGATTGATGATTTCGGTGCCGGCTGCGCGCAGCGTGGGATACTGCCGCGAAAGCATTTTCAGATAGCGCAGTTCATCGGGGGAATAGCTTCTGTGGGCTTTCACTCGTCAGAGCCTCCTTCATATTTTATAATCCTCCCCTGCCGGGCAGGGGAGGATAGCTTCAAAAATCAGAGGGTTTCGAATCCGCCGGTGTTTGTTTTCTTCTTCGGAGGCGCCTCGCCCTTCTGCAGATTCGCGACCATGATCCAGCAGCAGAGAATGAGCTCCGCGGCAAGACCGAGGAATATGATCTGCAGGCCGAGAACCCGCTTGTCCGCAAGATTCAGGATGCACAGCGAGGCAGAGAGCATGCAGAAAAAGAGACAGAGCTGCCATTTCGGACGGCCGAAAGCCCAGCCGCCGAGGCGGAAGAACGCGAACATCGTAAACCCGATGGCAAAAAGCTCCGGCCCGAAAGACCAGATCACGCTGTTGATGGTGTTGAGCTTGTAGCAGACCACCATCCATGCGGCCAGAAACAGCATCGGCAGAAAGCTCAGCACGCAGAGAAGCCAGGGGGCCGTCTCCTGCCCGCCGTCGGCACGGCTCAGCCAGAGCGGGAAAGCGATGCCCGAGAGAAGGCCGAGCACGGACAGCACAAGATAGTCGCCAGAGTGCTTGTCTTCCCCGGTCTGCACGTACAGCAGCACCGAGCCGGCGCATACGATCAGGCCGGCGGCGATGCGGGCGATGCGGTAAAACCGCCCGGGATTGGAAAAGGCTTCCGAAAACGAGTCCGGAAGATACAGCCGGGCTTTCTCAAAGCCCCGGACAAAGCGGAAGAACACGACGCCCGCCGCCACGACAAAGAGGATCAAAACGGCGTGGAAGCTGCTCTTTTCCGCCAGGCCGAGTTCGTTAAAGGCCAGCTGCAGCTGCATCCAGCGCAGAAACACGCCGAATGCGCCGGCACCGGCAATATAGCAGATCAGCTCCAGTGACTTCTTTCCGCTGCGAAATTCCTGCAGTTCAGGCTCCATGCGCAGAGGCCTCCTTTTTTTCGCGTCTCACATAGGTGCAGAAGCAATAGAATATACCGTCCTCTTCCAGCCAGGGCCCGCTTTCCGAACAGATCCATTCGGGGGCCTCGTCCAGATTCGGGAAAAAGCTGTCCGAGGGAGGGGCAAGACGGATTTTGGTGATGTAGACGGTGTCGACCCAGGGCAGCATCTGCCGGTAGACGCTCGCTCCGCCGATCACAAGACAGCGGTCACAGCGTGCGGCAGCGGCAGCGGCCTCTTCGGGGCTGTGGACCACCTCGGCCCCCGGGATTGCAAGATCCTGCCGCGAGAGGACCAGATTCTGCCGGCCCTTCAGGGGCTTTCCCCCCGGGAAATCGCCCAGCGTCCGCCGCCCGACGAGGACGGCCGCACCGTCTGTCAGCTCGCGGAAATGCCGTCGGTCGGCCTTCAGGACGACCTGCTGGGTCCCCTCGCAGCCGATGCCCCAGTCCGAAAATACAGCAACAATGGCTTCCATCTGTTTATACCTTATTATATTATACGGCGACGGGGATTTTCCCGCTGAAGTCGGAATACTCGTACCCCTCCATGCGGAAGCTGTCGCGGGTAAAGGCGTAGAAGTCTTTGACATCGGGGTCGATGAGGAACTTCGGCGCGGGTTTCGGCTCGTTTTTGATGATCTCTTCCACCACGGGGATGTGGCGGTCATAGATGTGGCAGTCGGCGATGACATGGACGAATTCGCCCGGCTCAAAGCCCGAGACCTGGGCCATCATCATGGTCAGGACCGAATACTGGACCACGTTCCAGTTGTTTGCGGCCAGCATATCCTGCGAGCGCTGGTTCAGAATGGCGTTGAGCCTGTTGCCGGTGACGTTGAAGGTCATGGAATAGGCGCAGGGATAGAGCGCCATCTCGGAGAGATCTTCAAAATTATAGATGTTGGTCATGATACGGCGCGAGCCGGGGTTGTTCTTCAGATCCCAGAGGACCTTGTCGACCTGATCCATGTCGCCCTCCGGATAGTGGTGCTTCACGCCCAGCTGGTAGCCGTAGGCCTTGCCGATCGAGCCGTTCTCATCGGCCCAGGCATCCCAGACGCGCGTGCGGAGCTCATGAACGTTGTTGCTCTTCGCCTGCCAGATCCAGAGAAGCTCGTCGATGGCGGACTTCCAGAAGGTGCGCCGGATGGTGAGGATCGGGAATTCCTTTGACAGGTCATAGCGGTTGACGATGCAGAACTTCTTGACGGTATGGGCAGGCGTCCCGTCCTCCCAGCGGGGACGGACCTCACGGTCGGTATCCCAGACGCCGTTGTCAAGAATGTCGCGGCAGTTCTGGATGAAGATTTCGTCTGCTCTGCTCATACGCTGCTCCTTTCCGTTTAGCGTAAGTCGGAAAACCAGGACCTGGTTCATTGAGATAAAATATGCGCGGCGGTGAATTGTCGGTGCGAGGTACAGACTTGTCTTCCGCGCAACGGCAGTAATCTGAAGTCGGGCACTCCCAATCAGTCTCTACCGTGCGCGGCAAGGGAAGATACTGCCCCTGACGCAGGTACTGCGGCCGCTCACAATTGGGAGGAAGGTCCTATCATTCTGACGAACCCCTCCCGCTTACCCGGTCGGTACAAAATGCTGCTACATTATAGCACAGCGCCAGCCTGGGTTCAACTTTATTTTCCCTTTCCAGGCCCTGAGACCGTTTTGAAAGAAACGCTATATTTTGCGTTCAAATTGGTTACAAGCCGGATAAAATACAATATCTTGTGTTTTTCCTCTTGACAAAGCTCAAACACCGCATTATCATGTGCATGGAAAACGGGAGAAAGAGGCGAAGGCATGTTCATCGCAGGGATGCAAAAGCTCACCCTCCTGGATTTTCCGGGGGTGGTTGCATGTACGCTCTTTACGGCGGGGTGCAACTTTCGCTGTCCCTGGTGCCATAACGCGGGTCTGGTCCTGCCGGAGGAAGCTTCCGACCGGCTGCTCGAGAGCGGCGAGGTCCTGTCGTTTCTGGAGAAGCGGAAGGGCGTTCTGGACGGCGTCTGCGTCACCGGCGGCGAGCCGCTTCTGCACGCAGAGCTCCCGGATTTTCTGAAACGGGTGAAGGACCTGGGCTACCGGGTCAAGCTGGATACCAACGGAAGCTTTCCCGAGAGGCTGGAGGCGCTGGTCCGGGAAAAGCTGGCTGACCGGGTGGCCATGGACATCAAGAACGGGCCGAGCCGGTATGCCGAGACCGTCGGTCTCCGGAATCTGGACCTGAGCGCGGTGACGGCCTCGAAGGATTTCCTGCTTTCCGATGCAGTGGATTATGAGTTTCGGACGACTGTCGTGCGCGGTCTGCACACTGAAGAGAGCCTGCTGGAAGCGGCGGACTGGATCCGCGGTGCCAGGCAGTGGTTTCTGCAGCAGTTCAAGGATTCCGGAAATCTGATTCACGGGGAAGGGCTTTCGGCCTTTTCCGAGGACGAGATGCGCAGGCTTCTCGAAACCGTACAAAAAACGAACCCTGCGGCGCAGCTCCGCGGGATCTGAGAAAGGCAGTCAGGAGGAATGGACACAATGTATAATGTAGTAAAGCGGGACGGACAGATCGTCAGTTTCGATATCAATAAGATTGCAGGGGCAATCAAGAAGGCCTTTGATGCGACGAATACCGAGTACACCGAAAGCGTCATTGATTTTCTGGCCCTCAAGGTGACGGCGGACTTCCTGCCGAAGATCCACGACGGTCTCGTGACGGTCGAGGATATCCAGGACAGCGTCGAGGCCGTGCTTGCCCGCGGCGGCTACGAGATGGTCGGCAAGGCCTACATCCTCTACCGCAAGCAGCGCGAGAAAATGCGCAATCTTAAGTCCACCTACCTGGATTACCGCGAGACGGTCAACAAATACCTCGACGTTTCCGACTGGCGCGTCAAGGAGAACTCCACCGTGACCTATTCCGTCGGCGGCCTGATTCTCTCAAACTCCGGCGCCGTGACGGCCAACTACTGGCTGAGCGAGGTGTATGACCAGGAGATCGCCGATGCGCACCGCAACTGCGACCTGCATCTGCACGACCTGAGCATGCTGACCGGCTACTGCGCGGGATGGAGTCTGCGCCAGCTGATCACCGAGGGCCTCGGCATCCCGGGCAAGATCAACTCCGCCCCGGCCAGCCATCTTTCCACCCTCTGCAACCAGATGGTCAACTTCCTCGGCATCATGCAGAACGAGTGGGCAGGCGCCCAGGCCTTCTCCTCCTTTGACACCTATCTGGCTCCCTTTGTCAAGGTCGACAGCCTCAGCTACAAAGAGGTCAAGCAGTGCATCCAGAGCTTCATCTTCGGCGTGAACACGCCCTCCCGCTGGGGTTCTCAGGCGCCCTTCACCAACATCACGCTGGACTGGACCGTCCCTGCCGACCTGAAGGACCAGCCCGCCATCGTCGGCGGCAAAGAGATGGACTTCACCTACGGCGACTGCAAGCCCGAGATGGACATCGTCAACAAGGCCTTCATCGAGCTGATGATCGAGGGCGACCGCAACGGCCGCGGCTTCCAGTACCCGATTCCGACCTATTCCATCACCCGCGACTTTGACTGGTCCCCCACCGAGAACAACAAGCTGCTCTTCGAGATGACCGCCAAGTACGGCACCCCCTACTTCTCGAACTACATCAACTCCGATATGGAGCCTTCCGATGTCCGTTCGATGTGCTGCCGTCTGCGTCTGGACCTGCGCGAGCTGCGGAAAAAGTCCGGCGGTTACTTCGGTTCGGGCGAGAGCACCGGCTCCATCGGCGTCGTGACGCTGAACATGCCGCGCCTGGCCTATCTCGCCAGGGACGAGAAGGACTTCTATGCCCGCCTCGACAAGCTGATGGACATCGCAGCCCGTTCGCTGAAGATCAAGCGCGACGTCATCACCAAGCTGCTGGAAGAGGGCCTGTATCCCTACACCAAACACTATCTCGGCACCTTCAACAACCACTTCTCCACCATCGGTCTGGTGGGCATGAACGAGGCCGGAAAGAATGCCAAATGGATCCGCGCCGACATGACCGATCCGCGCTGCCAGCAGTTCACCCGTGAGGTTCTCGACCATATGCGCGAGCGCCTGAGCGATTATCAGGAGCTCTACGGCGACCTGTACAACCTCGAGGCCACCCCGGCCGAGTCTACGGCCTATCGCTTTGCCAAGCACGACGTCGAGGCCTTCCCCGACATCATCACCGCGGCCGAGCCCGGCGGAAGCCCGTATTACACCAACAGCTCGCATCTGCCCGTGAGCTATACCGAGGATGTCTTCGCGGCGCTGGACGTGCAGGACGAGCTGCAGACCCGCTACACCTCGGGTACCGTCTTCCACGCCTTCCTGGGCGAGAAGCTGCCCGACTGGCAGGCCGCGGCAAACCTGGTCC
>Ga0326511_10003103_pt1 | contig 13406 bp, 8 predicted proteins | sample 0_2496_0518_D_FD_203701 | JGI IMG/M metagenome (GOLD analysis project Ga0326511, IMG submission 203701) | Bovine rumen microbial communities from UC Davis, California, United States - 0_2496_0518 | ecosystem: Host-associated > Mammals > Digestive system > Stomach > Rumen | place: USA: California... | reverse complement strand
GAGAGCGTCAGCCTCAATGTCCAGCACACTGAGGAGCGTGCCTTCAACCTGAAGGCTGCCTTTGAAATCCAGGGCAAGGAGATGGCACGTATTGAGTTCAATGACATGCACGACTCTTATACCGACGAGGAGATTAACAGCGATGAGTTCAAGTCAATGCGCGAGATGGGGCCCTTCTTCAGCGGTGCCTACGACGTGCTGAAGGCCCTCAAGGGCAAGTCTGTCGACAATGTGGTCATTACCATCAACGACAATATGGTCATTGGCGGCAAGGTGGACGACATCGCCAAGTCGCTGATTGCTCTCGGCAACGTACGTAAAATGCACGGCACCCAGCCGGGCAAGGAGGCTGTCGACAAGTACACGCAGGAACTCAACGGTCTGGTTCACTTCGTGGTCAGCCAGAAGAACACGGGTATTTACGCCAATGGTAAGCTGGTGACTGCTATAAAGAACAATCAGGAAGGCGAGTATCAGCCTGTATTGGCTCTCCAGTTCGAGGGTGAGACAGAGGCTCTGCCTATGTTCGAGCGCATGACAGAGGCAGATCAGGCCAACTACCAGAAGATGATGGGCAGCGTCTCTCCGCTGATTACCGAAATCTCAGAGACACTGGTGACGGCTCGTAAGAAAGGCGAGGCTATCATTACCGCTGTCAAAGGTTTTCTACCTTTTTAATATGTAAGTACGAGGGTACATCGATTGCGTGACCACGAGTGTTTGTGTATGCGCGTCGGAGTACCCTCGCTTTCCATTCTCAGAGGGTAGTCATGCTGAACAGCTTTGCCGGCAATTAATCCGGTAACTTATCTTTATTTTGTGTCATAGGCGATGCTTTACGAACACATATCGTTAGAGTTAGTACTTTTTTTCATACTCTATGGTGTTACAGGAGTGGTTCCGCTCTTGGCTGCTCTATACTTGTTGCTGCGCCGGGGCAATGCCTTTGCTCCTGACGTCACGACTCCGGTGCGACTGCGCCGTTGGTCTGCATCGTTCTTTGGATTATCAGTATTGATGCATGTATGGTGGTTGTTGTTCTACATTCATTCCAGCAGTTGTCATATTGATAAAGATTTGTACCATTCTGCGGTCTATGTAGCAATGGTTGTGCTTGACACCATGGCGTTGCTGACCACTATTGCCGGCACGCTGCTGGCCATGCTCCAAGACCGCCATCGCCCTGTCTGGCCTGTCTTTGCTGCCATGGTGCCCTATGTGACTCTCGGAGTAGTCCTCATAGTCAATCCTGGCAAACTGATGTTCTATATTGGCATTGCCTATGTCCTGTTGCTTTATCTGCTTTTTACGGTATATATGGTGTTCTCCGTCAGACAATACCGACGTTGGCTGCACGGCAATTATGCTGACCTGGAACGCAAGGAGGTGTCACTGACTTTTTCGGTAGTGCTCTTCTTCATGCTGCTGTTCTTCTTTTATGCACTTGTTGACATCGACAACAGCATCTTGCTCTACGCGCTGCATATCTTCCAGCTCATGTTCTACGTATTCCTGCTGTGGCGGGTGGAGACATTGCAGCAGTTGGACACTAAGGAACAGCCTGTTCCCCTCCGCGCCATGGACGGGGAAAGTGTCGGTGCTGATGGAAATTCTGTCAGAATCAATCTCAGACAAATTGAGCAGTTGCTGGCAGAGCGCTGCATGGATACACAACTTTATCTGCAGCATGACCTGACCCTTATGCAACTGTCCAGGGTTATTGGTGTTAATCGCTACTATCTCAGCCAGTATTTTTCAAGTCAGGGTACTACCTACAATGCCTTTATCAACGGTCTGCGCATCCAGCATTTCATCAGCCTCTATCGTGAGGCTGTAGCTGACCAACGTACTTTCACCATCAAGCAACTTGCTCACGACAGCGGCTATCGGAGTTACAGTACATTCAGTCTTGCCTTCAAACAGCGCATGGGGCAGAATGTGACGGAGTGGGTGCGTGAGAGTGGTTAATACTTGCAGTATTAGCAAAAATCGTTTCAGATTATGCAAAATCTTTTCCAGCGGACACAAAATATAAGGTTGTTTGCCAGACTTTTCTTATCTTTGTACCTCAAAACGGCCGAATTTTGATGTCGAGATACAAGAAGTATGATTGCAATACGAAAACTCTCACTTAGCCATCCAGACTTCCAGCTAGTCTGGGAGCTTCTTTTGAAAGTATTCCCTCCGCGTGAACGAATAGACTTACCCGCGTTGTTTCAACGTTTCAACGCAACATTACTGGGTATATATACAGGAAAGAAGACCAGTCAGTTCACCGGGTTCCTCATCGTTATCGAGGATGAGTTGATGGTCTATCTGCTCTATTTTGTTACCAGTTCAAGTAAAGGCACTACAGACATAGGCACTCAGGCACTGCACGCATTGTTGGAGAGATACAGCGGCAGACCGGTCATGATGACATACGCGATAGACAGTCAACCCAACGACAACTCTGCTACGCAGAGCGAGAGCAGGTGTGCTTTCTATCTGCGGAACGGATTTTACGAATGTCCGTGGTCTGTGCTTTACAGGGATAGTGAATATGGTTTGGCCAGCTCTGATGAGTCGGTTGAAAACTCTGTTATTGAACGTCTGCTTCACCTGTGTCGTGTCCTCGGTGTGAATTTCTATACGCATAGCGGATGACAGATACCACCGCCTCGAAGTCTTCTTGCAGTGCATGAAGGAATTACAGAAATAGCAATGAGTTGCAAAATCTGCAAAAACAGCTTCAAAATCTGCAAAAAAATCGATTTGAGAGACGGTGGTTAATTGAGTTTTTAAAAAAAAAGTTATCTTTGCAATAAAAATTTGCGAAGCGCTGCTAATGAAGTTTATTACTAACTCACTTTAACGATAGATGCAATCTGTTTTCAAGTACCTTCATGGAACTAATTATGAATTTATTTTTTATAACCAACTAAAAAAAACATTTATGAAAAAAAAGGTTACGAAGCTTTTTGTAGCTGCAGTGGCTTTATCAGCCTTCACTGCCTGCTCAGACTCAAACTTCTCTGAGCTTACTCCTGGAGTGGACGAGATCCTGTCGAACACCCACCCCATGAATTCCGCTGTGCTGACTGACGCAAACGGCCAGCAAATCTCAAACGTGTCTGCTAACGTAGGAACTTATTATCTGGACATCAAGACCGATGGTGTCTGGTACATTGAGACTCCTGATAACATGGAGTTCACTCCCACCAAGATGTATGGTACTGGCAGTGCGCGCGTTCCGGTGTTGATTGGTAATAACTGGGCAGGTTCTCGTCAGTTGGCTTACAGCGTGAAGTTCCTTGACGAGAACGGACAAACAACCCGTGCTGCCGGTGATGATACTCAGGCTGTGACACAGGATGCACTTTATAGCCTTGACAGATTCAAGAAGGTGGTCAACTCCAACGTCTTTGTCGGTTATGGTTTCATGCCTTCGAAGAATGCCGTTCCAGAGCTGTGTACCGGCATTCAGATCTTTAGAATGGAAGCCTTGAATGGGAATGCCGAGATGGTCAAGCACGACTTTGCACCCCAGACCCAGGAGGAGTACTACTATCATACCTGCGACAGTATGATGGACAAGCTGATTGCCGTGAAGGGCAATTTCGGCGGTAACTTCAATGTTGTCAAGTTGGGCGTGAATGCCGACGTGAATGTAAGAAAAGCATCGACTTACGGACAGATAGTCACGCATAAGTCGCTGACCCGTTCGATGTACAGCCGTGAGCTGGCATGGGATAAGGCTTGGCTGAGCAGCACCGACACGATGTACAGCGATGGCTACAAGTATTACAAGGATTTGTTCATCAGCCAGTTCATGGATGCTGGTAACGATGCCAACAAGAAGAAGGCCGCAGCCGATGATTTCTTCAGAATCGTAGGAACCCATGTCATCACAAAATGTCTCTTAGGCTGCGAACTCAATTACCGCATGACTGTGGAGACGACGAAGAGTAAGAAACTCACTGACGTGAAAGCAGCTCTCGACTTCAAGTGGCAGCAGCAGATTAAGGACACTGCTCAGGCCGACTCAGCCACCAAGGCCAAGATCCTGCAGCTGATGAAGGACAGCACCAAGCTGAAGAACGTATTCTTTAAAGGTGATGTGCAGTACACCAATGATCAGTTCGACGCAGCCTCTTCAACCAAGGCAAAGGTCAAGGCTCGCGGCAATGATGTCCAGTTGGTTAACATTCTGGCTACCGGCGGGTCGCTCAATACTACTGATCTGGCCCAGTGGATGCTCGGTGCAGAGCCTGAGAAGGCAGCGATGGTAGGCATGCAGGTACATCCTATCTACGACATCTTCAAAGGTGACAAACCTGATAGCGATGAGGCTAAGGCTCGTGCATATCTGAAGGAATATATCGACAAGAGCTACTCTCTCGACGGAAGTAAGTATGGCAACGAGCTGGAGATAGACTTAAGCGACCTTAAATAAGAAGCTCGCTTCACCATCCGACAATTGGTGAAATGGTAGAATCATAAAATTGTGAATATGAACAGAAGCATATCTTACTCGATGTTGGTGCTTGCGGCCGCTCTTGCGGCTGCATGCTCCAGCAGCGAGGATATGACAGACAATGAGATGGTACGCGGAGAGAACAGCACAGTTCCTTTTGCCATTCTCGGAGCTCCGGCGAAGGGGGTTGTGAATATCGATGCCTCCTACGGGGAGTACACTGCCTTCATCAACGTGCCGGGCAAGTGGTCTGTAGCAACTTCAAAGGGACTGGCGAACGTTTACCCTTCGTCTGGCGAAGGACCTGCTACGGTCGTCGTCCAGGTGGGTGAGAACTGGGGCGCGTTGCGCGAGAATGTGCTGACACTCACTGCCAAGGGAGGTGTGACGCGGGCAGCAGGTGACAACACGTACAGCATGTCTGTCGTCCAGTCGGGCAATCCTGCGCTGGACTCAATCTCTACGGTATTCTCCTCAAACAAGGGTGCGGGCTACAGCTATATGCCTGGCGGCGAATATTGCGACGGTGCGCTGATTCAGCTGTTCAACCTCGTAACGCTCGACAGCATACAGAAAGCCACTGGTGTCAGGCTGATTTCCGACGACATATTCCCTCAGACCAGTCAGGAATACATGACGGCCGACAGTGAGCATGCTCTCATCAAGGGACTGACCGTTAATGCATCAATTGGTTTGGACTTCGGTTCTGTGAAGGGCAAGGGCAGTGGTAGCGGCAGTATCGGTGTCGGTGTGGGAAAAGGTCATGAGGAAAGGAGCGTGAACAAGTTTGCCCTCAAACGTCTGCTGACAACTCAGTTTACCCGCGAGATCCATTACATGAACATCATGGCACAGCTGGAGAAGGCAACCACCCGTGAAGAGAAAATGAAACTGCTGTCACCGGGATTCTTCTCTCTCCAGGAGAAGTTTGTCAAGGATATTGCCGCCGCAAAGGGCAATACGTCAAGGCAATACGACATCTGCAGCAAGTTCCTCGATGCGATAGGACCCTGCTTCATCAGCAAGTCGGTGATGGGCTCAGTGCTTGACTATCAGATTAGTGTTGACAGCACGTTGCTCCGTGACACTCTGGGCATAGAAGTGGCACTGGAGGCGAGCTTTCAGACCAAAGTGAAGAATCAGTCGGTAGGTGGCGAGGTGACGTTCAATCTCGGTGATTCGCATGAAGTTAAGGAACTCACTTCAAAAACGACTGCCGAAGTCAAGGTGCGCGGTGGTGATGTGAGCAAGGTGTGTATCCTTGTCAGCGGGGGTGAGTTGTATGACAGTGACGTCACGGCATGGCAGAACAGTTGTCGTCCCACACAGGCCGTCATGGTTGATATGACGCTGATACCTATCTATGCCCTTATAGCCGATGTGTATGCCCATGAAGTGTTGTCTAACTACTTCAGAGCGAAAATGAAATTGTAAGAAAAATACTATACGAGAATAATCAAAGTGAATAAGATGAACCGTTTTTACTATTTTATCCTTCTTGCCGTTTTTCTCGGAATGACATCTTGTAGCAAGGATGACCCTATGTCAGACTCAGAGCGTTATGCCATGGGTCGTAAGGGTGACCTAGGGGCGCTCAACGAAAATGGGGAGGGGGCAACACAAGGGTATGTGTCACGGCTGCTGGCTCCTCCGGGTTTTGAGCGTGGCGTTGGTTACTGCTATGCTACGGGTGCTGAGTATCTGGAGGGAGTGACATTCAATATCTTCAACCTCAACTATCTGGACTCCATCCAGTATGTCAAAGGACTGAATCTTGTCAGCGATGATTATACTCCGTATAGCGAGGAACAGGTCATCACTGGTGAGACACGCAGTGCCGTCTCCAAGCAACTGGCCTTGTCGGCAAGTGTCGGTGCCAACTTCATCGTCGCCGACATCCGGGTGACGGGTAATTTCTCCAAGGGAAGTGTCGAGGAGAGCAAGTCGGTGTTCGCCATGAAGCGTACCAAGCGAGTGGCATACGCCCGTGACCTTCAGTACAAAAATGTCATTATGTATTATAAGGAGACCGGCGACAGTCTGGTCTTCGCCCCTGGCTTCTTTGCCGACTGGAAGAAACTGGAGGGCAGGAACGCCAACCAGAACGATGTGAGCAACCAGGATGTGCTCGACTTCGTGAACAAATGGGGGAGGGGTTTTGTGGCCCGCTCGTTCATGGGTGGGGTGCTCGAATACACCATGCAGATCGAGAAGTCTGCGCTCAGCGAGAACATGAGTGCTGAGATGGCTCTCAATGCAAGCATTGGATTAATTATAGGTGTCGAAGCGTCAGCCAGTGTGTCCTCTGAGGAGTTCCAGAAGGTTTCCCACGACCGATACAGTATGGATATACACGTCCGTGGCGGAGACGTCCGGGCTGTCACAGAGGTGCTGGCGGGAGCGAGTCCCTCGCCGAAGGGCATCAGGGAATGGATGGAGAGTGTCAACTTCTCGCCCACACCCGATAGCGACCAGTTGAAGCTTTGTGCCATGACCGATGTGAAGATTGCATCCATAGCCAACCTCTTCACGGGCAGGGTGCAAGACAGAGTGAATTATATTTTACGTACGAACGCGAAATAAGTTAGAAATCAGTAATGAAGTACACCTTATTATATATATATATAGCAGCGGGCATGTTGACGATGGCATCATGCGGCAGTGACGATGACGATATACGTGTTGCCACTGAAGATACACAGCAGACAGGTGACGTCTCCGAAAGCCAGACCGGACCAGTGTCGTGGCGTGCGAATGCCTATACCCCTGAAGACCTGCAGAAAGTAGAAGATGCCGTTAGTGCCATCCGTGGTGCGGGCTATACCTACAGGGACAATGAGTCATACTGTGTCGGCACCGATATGGAAGTATTCAACATGCGTAATCTGCGCGCTATGGAAAGAAGGAACAATACCTCGTATATCGTTGACGACTACATGCCCTTCACAGAGCAGAAGTTTTACTACAGCGAGAGTGTTAATGAGCTGAAGGACCAGTTGTCGCTTGACATCGGCATTGGCGTGTCTGCCGGTGTGTTCTCCGTAGATTTAGAGGTGGGCTTCAACAAGAAGAATTTTTCCAGCACAAAGAACTATTATTCTCTGATGCGTTTGAAGCAGGGCTACTTCTCGCGCGAATTAAACTATCTGAACTTGCGTGAGCGGGTAGCTAATGCCGTGGCCGCCTCCCCGGTTGCTTCCACCTATCCCAGTCTTGATGCCGACACATTGGCTAAGGTGGTACCGGCTTTTAAAGAGGTCTATGCTCCCGGCTTCTCTGATGTGATGCAGAAGTTCGTGCGTAAGATTCATGCCGCTCCCTCTGCATTCGCTGCCAGCGGCATTTGCCGTGAGTTTATCGAAGAGGTGGGGTCTGGCTTTGTCATGCGTTCCGTCTTAGGTTGTACGCTCGACTACTACAACACCACCCGTATGGATTCTGTTTCCAACTCGCTGGATGTGAAGGTAGCATTGGAAATGTCAGTACAGATTAAGTTTATCTCCATTGATGCCAGTCTCAGGACTGATTATCATGAGGCAGCCGAGAAGTGTAGCCGCAACTCCGAGAGCCATATCACCGCCCGTGGCGGCAACGTGTCGCTTGTGACGGCATTCACCACGGGTCAGCAAGCCACTCTGGACATGGAGACGCTGAGAACATGGCAGGCTACGGTGACACCACAGGATGCAGCCCTCATTGACATCCGTTTGGTGCCTATCTATGAAGTTATTTACGATCAAAAGACACGCACCATCCTGAAAAACTATATGGACAAATCATTACGTAACTACGGAGAAGATTAATTATGAACACGTACAATTATATGAATCGGAAGGGAAAAGGTAAGTTGCTCACGGGCATGCTGGGCATGGCATTCCTGATGGCTGGTTCTTTGTCGTTTTATTCCTGTTCCGATGACTTAGCGGATGCAGTTGCTGATGACAATGATTATTCGCTCACGCGAGGCTATTCTGATGAACAGATAAAGTTGCAGCGCTTGGGATATGCCTACAATGCTGCCGGAAATGTGATGGACGACAGCAGCTTCTCAGCCAAGCCTGTCATCAACATGCAACGGCTCTACGAAGCCGAGAAGTCGTACGGATCGATGGTCAGCTCAGAGCGTCGCCATTATTCATCAGTAGATATTTTCAGCGGGTGTACGATTCAGGAGTTGGGTCATGAGGAGACCAAGTACACCATTGACGACAGCGAGGCCATCGGCAGCGGCAAGTATTACCGCAACAATGAAACGTTCTCACGCTCCACGTGGAAGAGCAGTTATAAAGCCCACATGTTCGTCAAGCACATCATGGCCACCAAGACTATCGATTTGGGCCTGCTTTATTGTCTGAAGATAGACGAGCTGGACAATGATGAAAGTGTGCTTGAAAGCGACTTCCGCAAAGCTGTTGCCGAGTTGGTCAAGAACGGTGTGGAAGGCATTAATAATCAGAATGCCAAAGCATTCTCAGAGAAATACGGCACTCACCTTGTAGTATCTTCCAACCTTGGAGGCATGATAGAGTTGCAGATGGAAATCAACCGCGACTCCTGCATTGACAAGGTATATACGACACAGACTGTCACTGAGGTCATTCTTGGCAAGGAAGTTGTAAAGACATCTAAGCCGAAGGTCATCAGTTCTTTACCACAACATTCCATTCAGTATCAAGGACAGGTTAACGTCAAGGGCGGTCTGAAAAAAGACTGCGATGCGCTGCACAGGACTTTCGATGAAAAGAAGGCAGCAGCCGTAAAAATCGGCGATGGCGACTATTATGGGTGGGCCAACAATATCAGTATCGAACCCTCTAACTATAATGCCACGTTCGTCAGCGGACGTTTTCTGCCATATTATCAACTGTTCGAGGATAACAAGACGCGTAGTGCATTGCGCAAGGTATATCAGCTGTATCTGAAGCAGGAGGCACCTACGCCGGAAATCCATGAACCCACTTATGGTGTCATGCCGGTGAAGGGCAACTATGGTGCCGATGTGCGGGTCGTTTCAGCGGGAACCAACAAAGCTGCCATCCTGTGTCAGGAGTATGTACCCTCCATCCGTAGCGACAAACCCTGTATCGTGGCTTACCCGCTCATCCGTGACGAGAAGGATACGACAATTGTACGTCCATATTTTTATACCGGGCTATTCATAGGCGATGAGAGCCACCGTCCCGGTCGCGTCATCTGGGAAGGCAGTTCCTCTGTGTACACACCTTCCGACAGCATCTTCTTCGAAAGCGAGAAAGCCTCTATCAGTAGTCTTTTCGACCCTGAGACCCATGCGCTGAAGAATGTGTATTTCTATTGGAATGCCGTTCACCCTCAGCCCTGTCCTACCAAGTCGGAGACTCCGACAGCCTATACGTCTTCCGTTTTCAGCGCACAGCCTGACGGCATTGCCAAGCCTACAAGCTTTGCCAAGGTTGCAAGCACGTTCTGGTCGGTGCGTCCGGTGGAGCTGAAAACCGACAATCTGCTGAAATACTGGGATGACGAGAAAACAGGTGACGCATTGTTCAAGCAGTTCAAAAATGACCGATACAATGCGCACGGTGGTGTACTATATGACGACGGCAAGTATTTCTTTACCCTTTTGGACGGAGGTGAGAATATGCAGCGTGCTCCGGAACAGACCGACGACCGTTATGCCAATAAGCGGTGGACTATAGCCGCAAGCATGTCGATGAACGCTTTAGGTCTGAAGGGCTACCTGCCTTCAGTGTTACAGTCGAAGAGTATCACCAAGATGCTGGGCAACCGCATGAGCATCTTCTACAGCAAGGAATATGATGGTCGTAATATGCTCGGACTCGACTGGCCTACCGGCTTTTATGTCATCTCGCATCCCAGTCAGACTGATGCTGTCACTCCCGAGAAAAACGACGGTCAGGGAATGCCGATTGTCACTGACGATGCAGGTCAGGTGGCTATCATGCGTCTGAGCGGTTCTGGTACCGACCTGCTGCTTGAATATCCGAACTATATCCGGGCGTTCAACTACTCCGACCAGATGTACTTCAAGTTTTTCCCCATATATATCACGATAGACAAGTTTTGAAGAGTTGAAGAATTGAAAAGTTGAAAAATTGAAAACGATGAACACGAATAAAGTTATCTTATACTTCTTGGCAGTCAGCCTTCAGGCCTCGCTGTTCACGGCATGTACACGCGAGGACGACCTGCAGACGGTAATCCAGGAATACGACCCTGCGAATGCCTATGGCACCTACGACGAGGCCCACTGGCGGAGAGTGCATGCAGCCCAACGGCAGGCATACATAGGTGACCTGTATCGCAGTTACGGTGTGGGCTATGGTTACAACGGCACGGGTAAGTACAGTAACTACGATGACGTGCGCGACCGCATCATTGACCTGTCGTATATCCAGAAGTTCGATGCGGAGCATGGCTCTTCAACGGTTGTCGACGATGTCTCTCCATCGTCCTTTCATCATGTGTACAGTGGCACGGATGCCGTCACGATATGCCAGAAACTCACGTCCAAGTCATCGGTGAAGACTGATCTGCTGCTCTTCCAGGCCGAAGTATCGACCACCTACAGTAAGACCGACATGTCGAGCAACGAGTATGCGTTCTGCACCATCTACGACGGACTGACCGTGGCTTCTCGCCATCTGGAGCCCTACGACCTCTATTATATAGCGCGTGAGCATCCTGAGGCTCTCTCGCCGGGATTCCTCCGCTACCAGCAGCTGGCATCAGAAGCTATCAACAAGAATAATAATACTGAGGCTATGCGCATCATTCAGAATATGTTGCAGACCTACGGCACCCATATCATCTATCATGCTAATTTAGGCGGTAAGCTGAAGTTCTCTACTACGATGAACCGCAGTGTGGTTGACTCTCGCAGCACGGTCGATCAGCAGGCAGGTGTATCCTTCCTCTATTGCATCGGTAAAAAAGAAGGTGATGAAAAATCGAACTGGGTGGTTAACACGCAGGAAGACCGTGAGACCCACATCGAGGCACTCGGCGGCAACAGTGCCCTCGCCTTGAAGATAGCAGGTATGCACGACAGTGACAACATGGAAGACAAGAGCAAGATTGTGGACGAGTGGTTCAAGTCGCTCAAGTTTGACCCCACCCTGGAAAAGGACAGCAACAATGTGGAGCTGATTGACATCAAGGTGGCTCCTGTCGCCGACCTGATCCTGGATCGCCAGGTGGCCGCTCTCTATAATTTGATGGTTGCACGGCAAGTTGCCTACGAGACTGACGTCATGCCCCGTGCCCGTAACAAGGTATATGCCATGATACCTACCTCTTCACTCCGGGTCAACGACCGTTGTGTCACCAATCAGGTTGTCTGCGACCATGAGATTATCGGTGAGATACTCAATGAGTATGTCCACAATGTGGAATACACAGTGTTCTATCCCACGCTGGGCGGCAAGATGGCCCGCGAGGGCCTGGGTCGCCGTTGTAGCGATGACAGCCTGTTCACCATCACGTGGCGCTTCGTAGAGGGTCAGGAGGAGAAGGCAAAGGCTTACGTTACTCCGCTTGTCCGGCTGAACTACGATGACCATATCTATTACAACAACGGCGAAATAGATATATTGCCTGCTGAGAATGTGCAGAACTACAGCAGCAATGTCAAAATCAATCGTGGTGTCATCTATATGTGGAACGACACCTGTATAGCCAACGTGAAGATAGGACCCTACTATCTGCATCAGGGCGTGATGGCCAGCACCAGCGATAGCGTATCGGTGATGAATACCATCCGCACCTTGCTCAAGGATGTCCCTGTGGGCTATGAGGTGGCAGACACGATGACTGTCAATAAGATAGTGCGCTTTATGTACAACTCCGGCGAGGTGTACGCATCTGACCGCTTCAAATGGAACGAAGTCCCTCCGTTCTTCACCTTCAAGCGGTTCATCTTGTTCGACAACAGTGCGAACAAGTATAAGGTCTTCCAGTTGGAAAATGAAAAAATCAATCTCAGTGTGATGAATGAGGACGTTGGCCAGGCTTTGCTGGTGCGACGAAAGGATTTCATGCACATGTAGTTTTAGTTCATAATTTACGGTTGAAAAGATGAAGTACTATTATATGAAACAATCAGGAAGAAAAATGGGAATGAGAACATGGATGTTAGGCGCGGCATTCTTCGCTCTTCACTCCTCACTCTTCACTTCCACTGTCATGGCGCAGCAGAAGGGTATGGTGACAGATATAAAAGTCATAGCTGTCCAAGACTTTGATGAATTAGCAACCCAGGGTGCCGGCTATATCGGCACAGGCAATAAAAATTTGGATTTCCGTAAGGGTAGAGGCGGCGGTTATGTGTTTGCCGTTTTCAAGAAAGGAGCCAGTAAAGCCGATACCACCAACTATATCACTGATGTGGTGGTGAATGCGAAAAGGGAGTCATTATATGGCAGGGACTACAATGACGGGATAAAAAAATTTACGCGTGCCCCTTACTACCAGGCCAAGCGTTATGAGGATAAAAGTTATTATGGCGGACTGAACGGTCGTAACTATTCCATTTACGGTGGAGATTATTCCAAACAGGATCATGTCTACATCTGTCGCACCGGCAATACCGATTTCAGCAACAGGGTACTCAAGGATGCGAGAGTCGTCACTACCGAGCCTAAGAACTTGGCTGATAATCAGACTAAGAGCGGTCCTCATGCCGGTGGCGGACGCTACTTCGTCTTTACGTGGCATACCCATGTTTCTAAATTCAATAATACAGGCGACATAACCACTCATGAGCATTATTGCGATGGCGATCAGTGCGGTCTTTTCAAAGTAGAACCGCACCGCTTTGACACACGCTATGGCAACGACATCTGGGGACAATATCCCGCCGACCACAAGGATTGTGCTACGCTGCACTACAAGAAATGCCTGGACTGCGGTAAGGAAGTTACCGAGAATCACAGCTTTGCTACCTATGTGT
>Ga0326511_10003102_pt1 | contig 13407 bp, 12 predicted proteins | sample 0_2496_0518_D_FD_203701 | JGI IMG/M metagenome (GOLD analysis project Ga0326511, IMG submission 203701) | Bovine rumen microbial communities from UC Davis, California, United States - 0_2496_0518 | ecosystem: Host-associated > Mammals > Digestive system > Stomach > Rumen | place: USA... | reverse complement strand
AGTACAAGGTGGTGTAGCTACTGCGCAAACGAATACATACCAACCTGGACAGGTATTTACTCGTGAACAAATTAAAAGAATGAGTCCAGAAGAATTTGCTAAGAATGAGAAATTTATTCAACAGCAAATGGTAGAAGGTAAAATTCAATAGAAAGGAATTTATAAAATGACTGCTGAAGAATTAAGAAAAGTTTCTGGTGGGGTTATTGGTCACTTTACTCCAAAAGAAATCACTGTTAATGCAGCTAAATTGGCTGTATCTGATAATAATATCGGACTTAAAGTTCCTGCAAATAAATTTGTATATGGAGCTTATATCAAAAATGAAGCTAACGATTTAACTTCTCCTGGACCTGCTACTGTAAAAGTTACTGTAGGGTCTACAGATGTTATTCCTGCAACTGATATTTCAGACCTTAGAGGTAAAGGGGTAGCTGTGTTAGACGCTTCTCCTGACTTCGCTGCTGCTGAAAGAGAAGTTGAACTTACGGTTGATGGTGCAGCTTATACTACTGGTAAATTAATTGTTGGTGTAATTTACGGTTAATAATAGAAAGGAATAAATAAAATGGCTAATAACGTAAATGCTTTCGTTCCTGAGTTTTATTCTCAGAAACTTTTAAGAGAGTCTAAAGAAATGACAGACTTTAAAAATAATATGACTAACTCTGAATGGGAAGGCGAAATTAAATCTGCTGGTGATACAGTTCATATCTCTACTCCAGACTTGTCGATGATTACAATTGGCGAAGGTGTAGTACCTGATACTTCTAATGTATACCCTAAACAGATTTCATTAACAATTGATAAATCTCGTTCATTCCAATTCAAGTTTAATGATATTGAACAAGCTCAATCTCAATTCAATATGATTGATGGTTACATGAGCGCAGCTAATGAAAAGATGATGGTAGAAGTAAACAAAGAACTTGAACTTGCAGTTCTTAACAACGCTAAGGTACCTGAAGTTGGCAACAATACAACTCCATTCGCAGCTACTTCTGCTACTATCAATACGTTCTTCAATAAGATTAAACGTACATTGATGGGTAACAAAGCTTTGTCTCCTGCTGGGTTCTATACTTTCAAAGGTAATAAAGAACAATCACTTCAGTTAGCTCCTATCGTTACTATCGGTTCTGGTTTGTTCGAGCAGTTAGTTAACTCTACAGTTCTTACTCACCCGACTGCACAAGGTGACGATATCCTTTATAAAGGTGTAGTTGGACAGATTGCTGGTATGAAGATTTTCGTTGATACTTTGTTAGATGGAATTACTTCTGCTGAAGCTGCTGACCATTATGCTGATGAAGCAAACGGAGAATTCATCGCAATTGCTGGTACTAAGATGGGTATTACATTTGCAGAACAATACAACAAAGTAGAAAAATTGAGAGACCCTCAGACATTCTCTGATATTGGTCGTGCATTGTACTTATACGGTTACAAAATTACTAACCCGAAATCTTTAGTAAAAGCAACTGTAAAAGTTTCATAATTGTTGGGGAGGTATATCCTCCCCTTCTTTTAATATAAGGAGTATTTAATGGGAAGAAATTATTTGCAGTTATGCAATGAGGTTATAAATTTAATGAGCTATCTGCCAGCAAGAACTATGGAAGATTTAGATACTCCAGAAGGCAGATTGATAAAACAAAAAATGAATGAGCTACTTCGTGAGTTATGTTGTGGCGAACAAGATACTTGGAAGTTTAGAGAGAAGAAGAAAAGATTTTATGTAGCTGATGGTAAAAGAGATTATGACCTTCCAAAGGGTCATATAATCTATATAAGACCAGATGATAAAACTAATAGACCTCCATTAATATATTCGATGGATAATAGATATTTACCTTTAACTACTAATGGTACTCCGATGTACTATTGGATATATGAAGATAAAATTAGATTATTCCCTACGCCAAACAAAAGCGTAGATGGTGATGAGTATGTTATTAAATATCTTACTGATAAGTTTGCGGTAGATGAAGACGGATGCCCTAAAGATATTATGGAAGAAGCTACTGATGAACCTATTATCCCAGAGATGTATAGGTCTTTATTAGTATATGGAGTTGTTAGGGATTTTAGAGCTTCTCGTAATGACCCTAAATCAGAATTTTATAGAAAGAAATATATTAGTTTATACAATAAGATGTTGTCTAACCAACGGTTAACAGATGATTACTTTAAAGGTGGTAAGGTTCTTGGTTATAGACCAACATCATTAGGTGCTAAGGTAGCATCATTTAGAAACCCTTATGTAGGAACAGGAAGAAACTTTAATGAGTAGAATAAGTTCACAAATTATATTTGGCGATTTAACTGGTGGTATTAATAATGTAGATACCAAAGAGAATATAAATGCTACCACTAAGAGAACACAAACCCCTGATATGGTTAATGTAGAGTATTTTAAACTTGGTGGTATTAAAACAATGGAAGGTAATACTCAAGTAGGAGATACTCAACCATCTGCTATTGTAGGAGGATGGGAATATACAAAGAATACTGAACGCTATATGGTTATAGCTTTAAGGAATGGTCAAGTAAAAGTATATAACCCAGTAACAGAAGTATTTGATTTAATATATACATTCGCTCATACTAGTAATAGAGTTAGTTTCTGTAATATGAATAACGGTGTTGTTATTACAAATGGAATAGATGACTTAGTATTCTACGAACATGGCAGGAAACAAATACTATCTGGTGTTATTTCTACAACTCAAGGTAGTGCGGATGTTACTGGTACTCATACACAATTTACCGTAGAGTTAAATAAAGGTGATACATTAGATATTAATGGTGTTGTATATAAGATAGCTTCTATAACGAATGATACCAATCTAGTATTAACTACTAACGCAGAGGAAACATTATCGGATACTAATTACTATTTATCTACTATATCTGAATGTAATGCTACATTAGTTAATGAGGAAGACCCTAGTATTGAAACTCCTATAAGAGGGTTAGCTATACAATATTATAATGGTAGATTATGGGTAGGAACTGATAATGGTTTATTTTACTCACAAGTAGGGCAATATAATAAATGGGATATTAAATATGATGCTGGTGTTATATACTCAATATATAATGATACATCTAAGATAACGGCATTAGGTTTATTCTCAGAATACTTAATGATACATAAAGAGTTTTCTACTTATATCCTTACATGTACTGGTGATGCTAGTACGATAGTTGTTAAACCTTATAGTAATATAAGTTGTGGTAGTCAACAGTCTTGGATAGTAAGTAATACTAAATACTTCGTATATAGTAAAGAGTTTATGGATATATATCCTCTAGTACAACATACAGTATTCAATGATAAGTTCTTAGGTGAACCTATAACTCAAAAGGTTAGAAACTTATTTGCAGATATACGAGCTGCTGACAGCGATAAGATATTCTGTGTAAGTAGACCTAAGGCAAGACAAATGATATTCTACTTGCCGATGATTAACCAACTAGGAAGTGGTTATGGTTTAATATATGACTTCCAAACTAAGAGTTGGTTATTAAGAGTAGTACCACAAGAAGTTACAGTTGCATTTAACTATAGTAATAATGTTTATATAGGGACTAATGATGGGTTGGTATTAAGAGAATTTAGTGGACGTACATTTAATGGAGAAGCTATAATATCTTATTACCGTTCACCATGGTTTGATTGGGCTAATGCTTATACACAATCCTTTGCAGAATTCTTTGTAGAGATAGCTAATGATTTTAACAACGATTTCTATATAAGAACTCAGAAAGATGGGCAATCAAGATACGAAGATAGATTAATTACAAGTGATATGCTGACTGGTAATGCTTTAATATGGGAAGGTATTTCAGACTCAGATAGTAATGATACTTATTGGGATGATGACCAATGGGTTAGCGGGACATTCGAAAACATTAGAATGTTGTTACCGAACAATGTATTTGAAGATTTCCAATTAGAGATTGGTACTAATCGTATAGGACAATCATTTGCAATATATCAATATGGATTTAGAAGAATAGAAACCGAAGAAGCACCTTGGTGATAGGAGGAATAATGGAACGAAAATTTGACTTTGTCGAAGTTACATTAGACGGGGATTATGATATGGTAAAAGAAGTATACCGTCTCCATAAAGAACAAGCTAAAAAGATATTTGATTTATCCTGTGGAATACAATCTGATGAAGAGATTATGGATTATGTAACTGGTAAGATAGAATATGAAGTAGTACTACTTGCAGTAGATAAAGCTACTAATGATTATGCTGGTTGTATAATCCTAGAAGATATAACAATGTTTGATGGAGTTATAGTTAAAGCTAACGTCCATCTAGTTGTAAACAAAAAGTATTGGGGCAAGAACTCAAGAACTATTATAAATGATTGCTTCGACTATGTTAAAGAGAATATGAAACCTATAAATAGATTAGAAGCATATATCCCTTCAAATAATTATGCAATAATTAAACTACTTAAAGATGTTGGCTTTAAAGTAGAAGGTACTCTTAAACGTAGATTAGTATTTAATAATAAGAATGATATACCAACATATTATAATGAATTAATATATAGTAAAATATTAGGAGAATAACAATGGGAAAATCACCTACTCATGACCCTTATGAAGAGATGAAGGATACTCCTTGGATTACCCAAGCACGTCAGATAGCTGATGTAGGGGGTAGAGGTGTATTAGATAATTATAATAAGGTAAATGTATTTGACGACTCTACAAGAGCTTCATTAGATGCTAGAAACAACGAAACATATAAAAGAGCATTTGATGATATGGAACGTAATTATACTAATATAATGAATAAGTATAATGCTAAGAATTATAATCAATTTGGTACGCTTAATGCTACCGCTCCTTCTTTTGTAACTGATAATTATAAGAGAGACTTCCAGCGTCAGATGGATGATATGGCTTATAATAAAGCAGCTCATTATGATGAGTTAATGGATAATGAATTAAGACGTAGATACAATACATTAGATATGTATGATAAGTTATATCAATATGGTCAAACGCCTTACGACTTAGATTTAAAGAACTGGAATATTAGAAATACTAATAAGGATATTGATTTTGAAAATCAAAAGATGGCTAGTAGAGGAGGATTTGCTGGAGCTCTAGGAGGAGGATTATCTGGAGCAATGAGCGGATACTTAACAACTGGTAATCCTTTTGGTGCAATAGCGGGTGGTGCTTTAGGAGCCGCTGGTGGAGCTTTAGGAGGTAGAATGTAATGGTAGATTATAATGCAGTAAAAGATTTAATAGGTTTGAAAAGTGGATGGAAATCAGCTCTGCTTGGTGGTGGTGTTGGTTTAGGCGAAGCATTAAGCCCTAAAAGTTATTATTCACCTACTATAAGTTATAGGGGTAATGGTCTTGCTTCTATATACGGAGGACAACAAGTTAATCCAAATTATAGAGATTGGACATCTGGAGGATTATCAGCTAATAGATTATTACAAGGTAGTAAAGATAGTAACGGTGATAGTTTGTTTAATTTAGGACAATTAAATAAACGTAGAGAAAGATACGGCTCTGTAGAAGATGCGATAGATAAATATGCTAGACCTACAGAATATGATTTATATAGTGATAATTATGGTTATAGGGATAATAACTATGGTACTGGTATAAGTAGAGGTATAACAGATTATATAAATGGTGTCCCAAGTAACTATGGTATACAGGGTGTATTGTATAATCAAAGGGAAGATGTACCATCTTCTATATATAGTGGTTATATAAGATAGTGGAGAAACCAAATGGCTAATGAAAAATATTTAGATATATTATTTAAAGGTGGTAAAGTTAATATACCTTTAGCTGACCAGATAGAAGGATTTTTAACTGGTGGAAGTAAAGGAACTTCATTGTCTAGAGCTGCTGCTAGATATGCTAATACTGGTAAGCTACCGCTATCTTATAAGGTTGGGCAAGCTGTAAAAACTGGAGCTCCAAAAATGGTTAGAACTGGTGGTGGCATTGCTGGAGGTATTACCGCTGGATTAAATGAATTAGGCGCTTATAATGATATACAAAAAGCAAATATGATTAGAGATAATAAAATCATGAATGCCCATTTATATGACCCAGTTGATTTAAGAAACTCAGAAAGATTTTATAGAGATAGAGCAAAAGCTACTAATGTAGGAACTGGGTTAGGAGCTTTAGGCGGGTTACCGTTTGGCAGTGTAGGTATTGCTACTGGTGCTGGATTAGGCGGAACTATAGAGAGAGCAGCTCAAGAACTTGGAGCTAAACTTCATGGATTTGATAAAAAAGATTTAGTTGACCCTTATGCAATAAATGAAATATTTACCATAACTAAAACAGCCCCAGTTAAGAAAGCCCAAAACAAAAAGCAACAACCAACTACTAGTACAAATAAGAATAAAAACACTAGTAATAGTCTTAATAAGTATAGTAATATCCAACGTGGTGGAGGTGGTATGTCTCCAGATTTTGTTAATAACTTAGTAGCTACTAAAGGACTTAATGCTGGCGTAGAACCTAGCGATATAGAAATAGGTGAAGCCGAGCAATTAGATACTACTCCTCAATCTACAGCTATAGATGGTGTATTAGAATATATGAGGAATAGACAAGATAAGCTACAACCTTATATGGATAAGCTTAATGAGTTTGTAGATAATTATAAAGATTATAATAAAGGATATGAAGATACTGATATATTCTTTAGAGGTCTTGCTGGTTGGACTGGTAATCCAGCATGGGCTACTTATGCTAAAGACCACAATCCAGCTTCTACAGAAGCAACTCAAATAGATTTATATCGTAAGTTGGCTGAACAAGATTTAGCAGAAGAAGATAAGTACCAAGAGATACTTGGTAATATAGCAATGGCAGAAGCTATGGGGCTTCCTCCAGAAGCTGCGCTGGCTAATCCTAAGATGATATCTAATAATATCCAAATGCAGAAATTACAACAAACTCTACAGACTCGTAGAGAGATAGCTAATTTAAATGCTAGAGAAAAAGAATTAGATAGACAAGCTAGAATAGCTATGAAACAAGGCGATTGGAAGAATGCTCAGTTATTGCAAGGCATGAGAAATGAAGCTTCAATGAAGAGAACTATATTAGAAGGAGCTTCTTATGGAGACCCAGCTAATATTAATAATGCATTAAAAGCATTAGGATATGGTATTAGATTAGATAATACTGGCAATGGTGAAGTTAGTTATTAAGAGAGAAGTAAATGGATAATAAACAACTTAGAGATAAAGTAATAGATTATGGTATAGCTAAAAACTATAGCGTAGCTAAGATTAATAATGAGCTTAAGCGTAGGGGGTTACCTAGTTATAATCCAGCTACTAGGGGTAAGAATTATTTAGGGATGCCTAAAGAATTATTAAAAGAAGGTGGCGAGTTCGCTAAAGGTTTAGTTACTTTTGGTGGAGAGGTTATCAAACCTATAGCTAAATCTATAGATACAGCGTATAGACAAAAGAGTATAGCTGATGCTGGCAAATCGTTAGCCAAGGACTTCAAGTCTACAGTAACTTCTCCTGACACTTGGAAAACACTTAAGGGTGCTGGTATAGGTGCTGTTACTGGTGGAGTTATAGGTAGAGGTTTCGGAGCTATTCCTGGTGCTATGTTAGGAGCTCAAATAGGCAATCAAGGTGGTAGAGCAGTAGCAGATGCATATCTAGCTCCATATAATATAAATGTAGATAAGATTATTAATAGCTCTGTTAATGTAGCTAATAAGATTGGTCAAGGTGAAAACCTAAGAAAAGCTTTAGCTAGTTATGGTATCAAAGCTAAGACTAGTGACAGAATAGACCCATTAGATATAGTTCAAGGTATTCAAACTCATCCATTATCTGCTACATTAGATAGTTTCTATCCAGCTAGTAAGGTAGCTAAGCCAATTATAAGAGCTACTACTAATAATCCAAATAGACCTTTATGGGTGAAACAAGTACTACCTGATGAAAATACTAGAAAATTCCATAGAGATGTTACAGAAGCATTACAATCTTCTAGGGCTAAAAGTTCTGAGTTGTATAAATCTGCTGTAGCTTTAGATAATATGCCTAAAGCTAATAGACAAGAGATAGCAAGATACTTAATGACTAATAAAGGTAAGTTAACTCCAGAAGAAAGAAGAGTAGCTAGAGGTATTAGAAAAGACTTAAATGCTAACCAAGATTTAGCCGTTAAGCTTGGGTATGTAGAAGCTAAGAACCAAGCAGATGATGTAGTAGCACAATACGTTATGCAGAATATAAAAGATAAGTCTAACTTATTACATGACGATATTAAGACTATTATAAATGGCGGTGAACTCAGACCTACAGCTCAGAGATTATTATCAGAAGAAAAGAACTTAGATAAGATTAATAAACTTATAGAAAAAGGTTCTGATTTATATAATAAGAAGAAGATAGTATTATTATCTCAGAAGCTTGCTTCATCGGAAGACCCATTAAGAGAAGTTATTGCTGGCGCAGTAAATGAAGGTAGTAAGAATTACTTTGATACTTCTAGAATTATAGGTAGAACTGGTGCAGATAGATTAGCTAATGTATTAGATGATACATTAGAGTTTCAGCTTAACCAAGTAGGATACTCTAGAGAAGGTGTAGATATTATCGATAAGTTGTTAGCTAATAAAACTGTAGCTGGCGAGATTGAAGATAAGGTAGCTTCTGAAATAAAATCTAATTTCAATAAATCTTTGGCTGATGATTTTATAAAAGGGGAGTTGCCAGACCTTAATAAAGCTTTAAGAAAGAGTGGTATTAAAGGTAAGATAGATAATGTTTATTACGAAGCTATTAACAATGCATTTAAGAAACCAGTTAATACTGGGTTTAGAAGATTATTAAATGCGTTTAAAAAAGGTGTGTTAGGGCAACCACATTGGTATGCACAGAACAGAGTTGGTAACTTTACCAATAACGTTATGGAAGGAGTAAACCTAGTTGATTATTTAGATACTGCTAAGTATTCTAAGTTGGCTCCTAAACAATTAAAACAACAAACATCATTTGCAAGTTATGTAAACGAGGGGATACCTGGTGTTGGGAATACGACTTTTGGTGGGTCTTTTAATAAACTTAATAAAGCTATTGGTAGATATCGTGAAAGTAATAAAGGTCTAGGTGCTACTGGTACTCTAGTTACTGATTTACTTGGTGGTATAAGTGACGTTACAGCTAACCCATGGTTCAAATGGGAAGCTACTGCAGAGTTCGCAGACAGATATGCTAACTTTATTAGGCAAGCTAAAAGAGAAGCAGAAGCTACTGGTAAGTCAGTAGAGAGCATACTGGAAGTAGCTAATAAAGATAAAGCTTTATTCAATAGACTTAATGCTCAAGTTAATAAATCTCTAGGTGATTATGTAGGTAGGAACTATGCATTACCTGCTGGGCTATATGATAACCTAGGAGAGTTAGTTCCATTTTATAGGTTCTTGACGCAAACTGGTAGAACGACAGCTCATCAATTAGCTAACACTCCATTAGCATTCCATAGTATAGCTACGTTACCTGGTAGATTGGGACAGCAAGAAAATGAAAAGATATTAAAAGAATTTAATCTAGACCCAGAACAATTTAGGGGCGGTGTACCTTATAGAGGGATTAATGGTAATACTAGAACTATAGGGTTTGACCCTATACCTATTGGAGCATTAACTTCATTAGATATATTATCTAGTATATCACCTTATGCAAGTTCTATTCCAGAAGCTCTTAAGTTTAGAAAACTTGATAGGGCTGCTACTACTCCTAGACTTACGGAACAATTATTAACTTCACCTAGTGAAGCTGATAAGTTTAAACCTACTGGCTCAGAGAGGATGCAATTACTTGGTAGAACATTAATGGATACTATGTTTAACCCTTGGATACAATTATCAAGGTATGGTGTTCCTGCAATTTCTACAGTACTACACCATCCAGTACAATCGTTATACGATACTTCTTTATATAGAACTAACCCAATGAGTTTTGTAAAAGATTTACCTTCTGAAAATATATTAAATGCTATTGGCGTTAAGAGCCAAAGTAATTATCCAGCAAGAAGACAAAGTAAGTCTGCTAAGAAGAAGGATATAAGAAGAGCTAATTGGAATAAACAAAGAATATACGAGAATGAATTAAGAAAGAAAGGTAAATAATAATGAGTATAGTTAAACCTTTTACGTTTACCGCTGGTACTAAAGCTAGAGCTAACGAGGTTAATGATAACTTTGATGTATTATATAGCCAAGTTAATTCTAATATTACCGAGATAGAAAACAATGCAGAGGATATTGATGAACTGACACTAAACAAAGCTAATGTTAATGGTAACTCTACACAAAGGTTTTCAGTAGCAGACCCAGTAAGTAATAGTGATGCTATTAATAAACAAACAATGTTTGAGTATCTAGGCAACACTTTAGATTATATTAGTGGATTAACAATTAGTAAAGATAGCGGTAATCCTAATAAAGCTATATTAGTAACTCCTGGAGCTGCGTACGACAGTACCCATAGTGTTGTATTAAAGCTTGCTGGTAATACAACTAAGACTAATACTACACAAGCAGCTAATGCTACTTACTATGTTTATATTATAGGTAATGCTACTGGTAGTTCTATAGATATATTAATATCTACTACTAATGTTAATCCTACACTACCATCTGGATATACGGTATACAGATTAATAGGATATTATACTACTAATAGTAGTAGTAATATATATAATGTATTTTATTATGGAGACCAAACTGGAACAGCTCAAGGTGGTAGCCCATTAATGGATAGAACATATATGCCAGATTGGAGAACAATAGAAGGGTTTTCAAATAATACTACATATTATGCTGATACAAATATTATTTTATTTCCAGAAATAAGTAGTAATGGATATCAAGCAACATTTTATTATGGTACATCGTCAAGCAATATGAGTAGCTTTAGACTATCTGATGGTGATACATATAATACAAAATCTACTTATATACCAATCCCTAGAGGTTTTTATTATAAAGTTTATGCAACTGGTTGGGCTAACCTTAAAAGAGTAAGAATGTTTGGAGGTTACTAATGATATATTTTGATATTGATAAAAATGCTTATGGGTTTATAATAGATAATTATATATGTGTTATTAGTGATGAACTATGGGAAGAATACGCTGGTACAGATAAATGGGATATTATTAATGGAGTATTCACAGATATCACAGATACAGAAGAATATAAAAAGAAAGAGAGAGAAAGAGAAGCTGAACGTGTTTCCCATCTTAAATGTACTAAGAGGGTTCTTGTTTTAATCCTAGAACAACTAGGCAAAGATTACTTTAAAGACATAGAACCTTTAATAAATAATAACAGACAAGCTAAATTAGAATGGGAACTATGTGTTGAGCTTGAGCGCTCTAACCAATTATTAGATATTATAGGTGCTCAGTTAGATATATCTCCAGCTCAAATAGATGAGATATTTAAGTATGCTAATGGTGAAACGGAACAGTTGGAGGTAGTATAATGGGAGAACTAAAATTAAAAGTAAAACAAGGGGAAGAAATTAATGTAGGGTTTACTATCAAACAAGATGGTAATCCTATGGATTTATCTTCTTATACTGTAAGGTTTCAAGTTAAACGTGTACCGTTAGCAACAGCAGAACCTATTATAGATAAACCAATTACGGTAGTTAGTGATATAAATACTATAGGGCAAATTACTGAACCTCAGCAAGGTCAAGTAGTTGTCCATCTAACTGAAGCTGATACTTCATTCCCTACTGGGGAATATAGTTTAATAGTATCTCTAGAAGGTGAGAACTATATAGATATTATATCTTCTGAATGCTGTAATAAAGCTATATATAAAATATGTGAACAATAGGAGTAGTTGATGAATAACGATATCAACAGAGAAATATCTATAGAGAATGTAGAATATAATATAGATATTACAAAGCAAGAATATACCATAGAATTAAACCCTACCGAGAGCTATGTGTTGGAGCTTAATGAACAAGGTCCTCAAGGGTTACGAGGTGAAACTGGTAACGGGATAGAATACTATAGATTAACCTCTACAGAAGGATTAGTAGATACATATACTATAGGATTTACTGATGGTAATACAACTACAGTAGATGTTACTAATGGTAGAGGTATAGTATCTATAGAAAAGACTTCTAGTTTAGGTTTAGTAGATACATATACTATATCTTATAATGATAATACTACGTCTACATTCCAAGTAGTCAATGGAGAAAAAGGTGATAAAGGTGATAGTGCTACTATAGAAGTAGGAACAGTTACTACTGGGTTACCTGGTAGTTATGCTAGTGTAGTTAATTCTGGTGATACTCATAATGCCATATTTGATTTTACTATCCCTAGAGGTGATAAAGGAGATAAGGGAGATAAAGGAGACCAAGGCATTCAAGGTATTCAAGGAGAACAAGGACCGCAAGGTATTCAAGGTGAGCAAGGTATACAAGGACCTAAAGGTGATACTGGAGATACTGGGCCTCAAGGTCCTCAAGGAATACAAGGACCAGTTGGTCCTCAGGGGGCAACAGGTACAGATGCAACTATTACTAATGTTACTGCAAGTGTAGATGGGAATGTTGGGACACCTAGCGTAACTGTTACAATGGGTGGTACTGCTTCTGCAAGAACTTTTGATTTTGCTTTTAGTAATCTTAAAGGTGCTGATGGTACAGGTTCTGGAACTGTATCAAGTGTAAATAATATCTCTCCAGACGGTAACGGTAATGTTACATTAACTGCTAGTGATGTAGGTGCTTATGCAAGTAATAACCCTAGCGGGTATATAACGTCTAGTGCATTAATGGGTTACGCAACAAAAACGTGGGTAAGCAATCAAAACTATGTCAATAGTACGACATTAGCGGCAACATTACTTGATTATGTTACAAATACAAGTCTTGCAACAACCCTTGCAGATTACCAACCGTTATTAGTAAGCGGTACAAATATTAAGACTATCAATAATACAAGTATTTTAGGAAGCGGAGATATTACAATACAATCTGCTCCAGATATTGACGAGATTTCTATAACAACAAATCCAGATGATGAATTGCAAACAGTAGGTGTAATAGACCAAAATAATACTACTAACGCAATAAAGACTTGGACAGGTACTAAAGCACAGTACGATGCAATTGTAACTAAAGATAGTAATACACTTTATAATATTACTGATGATAGTGATGTGACGTTTGCATTGTTAGAGTTGTTATTCCCTGTCGGTGCTGTATATTTCGGTACAATGAGCGTTTGCCCTTTACAGGTATTGGGTGTAGGTACTTGGCAGGCATTACCACAAGATAAGGTTATACAGATTGCAGGTACAAGAGGTAGTGTTGG
>Ga0326511_10003101_pt1 | contig 13407 bp, 6 predicted proteins | sample 0_2496_0518_D_FD_203701 | JGI IMG/M metagenome (GOLD analysis project Ga0326511, IMG submission 203701) | Bovine rumen microbial communities from UC Davis, California, United States - 0_2496_0518 | ecosystem: Host-associated > Mammals > Digestive system > Stomach > Rumen | place: USA: California... | reverse complement strand
CAACAAACTCGTAGAAGTAAGAAACGGCAACATAGAAAGTATCATAGAAGACATTCCTTGCGACATTCTATATTTGGACCCTCCCTATACAAGAAATTCTTATTCTGTGCAATACCATATTCTGGAGACGCTGATTCTTAATGACAATCCGGAACTGAGGGGCGTGACAGGAGCACGCTCTTATGAAAACATGTCCAATGACTGGTCTAAGCCGAACAAGGTGGAAATTGTTTTTGATAGGGTCTTGGCAAAGACACAAGCCACGCACATTGTGTTCAGCTATAGCAGTGACGGGCTCATGTCTAAAGACTATATTCTGCATGCACTGAAAAGATACTGCTATGAAGATAGCGTGACATGCGAAGAGATTGCCTACAAAAGATATAAGAATTTCAAGACAGCAGACAAGCAAGGCCACAGAGAATATCTTTTCTATGGTCGGAAAAAGCCTGCAGAACATGTCAAATACTACTGCCCGCTCAACTACATGGGAGGCAAATCTCCTATCATTGATTTTATCAAGCCACAGTTGCATGGTAGAAATAAGTTTGTTGACCTGATGGGCGGCGGATTCAATGTCGGCATAAATACCGTAGGATTTGATATGGTGATCTATAACGACATAAATTTTGCCGTTGCCAACATCTTGCAAATGTTTAAGCAAGAGGATACTTCTTTGTTGCTGACATTTATTGAAAAAACTATCAAGAAGTATGGACTTGTGAAATGTGGCAAGGATGCATATACAGAAATCAGGGAGGATTACAACAGGAAATATCGTGACAAGCGTAAAGCGTATTGGTATCTTTATGTCGTCATTCTATATGGCTTTCAGCAGCAGTTGCGCTTCAACTCTTCTTACGAGGTAAACAATCCTGTTGGCGAAAGTGGCTATAGCGACTCTGTAAAAGAAAAAATTGTTTCCTTTAGCCGGAGACTGAAAGAAATGAATACAGAATTCCATATTGGGGATTATCAGGAAATTGATGATTTGATTGATGCTGATACGCTGGTCTATGTCGATCCACCCTATCTCATCACTTTAGGGAGCTACAACGATGGGAAAAGAGGATTCAGGGGCTGGAATGCGCAAGAAGAAGTGCGTCTGTTGTCATATTTGGATGCTTTGCTTGCCAGAGGGTGCAAGGTCATCATCTCGAATGTGCTTGAATACAAAGCACTCCGAAACAACTATCTTTGCGAGTGGATTGAAAAACATCATGTGGAAATCATTCAAACCACGTTCAGAGGTAGAAACGAAACTCTTGTAATTGCACAATGAACTGAAGGCGAAATTCACACAGTGCCGACCTGGGCAGTATAACCCGAAGGCAGAAAAAACATACTGACTATTATGATTACTGTAACATTGCCAAAGCGTAATCGATTATTGCAAAAAGTATTCAATACGATTGCTGTTCATGAGAATCGGGACGACAGCCTTTTAACTCATAGAACAGATGTCCTTGATGTCATTCTAACTGGCTTGGGATTCAACTCTCATGACAAGATTGAGATCAAGGTTGTTCCTGAGTATAATCAGGATGGAAGAGAATCAAAAGAACAAAACGGCCAGTTCATAACGATAGAGCGTAGTTCGCAAGAGAAATCGGAAATACATTATGTGTTCTTCTCTTACGAGTTTCCGAATGAGACAAGAAATGGCTATATTGTTGCGAAATTACCTATATCGTATCGCATTTTCTATGCCGATGCGCATGAAAACAAATCATTTAATGTTTTTCTTTTGTGCGTCACACCTTCCGACGCCATAGATAAAAATGACGAAACCGTCTACGCAGATTCCGTGACGAGTTTTGCAGGAGTTGTTCACGCGGTTAATGATTATCAAACTTTTGCATACAAGATTTGCAGAACTCTTAGCATTAATATAATCAATTATGGCCAACTTGACTGGTCGCTCAATCGGGCTAATGAAGTTGAGGCCCAAACTCCGTTCAGGTCTGTAAAGAAAATGAAAGATTTTCGTAATAAGATGGTGAGGGCCAATAATAAAAGTTCATATATCATTGAAAATGCCAATGATACCATTTTATACGGGAAAACATTCGGAAACAATGGGTTCGAGATTATTTTGATGGCTGCAGCCGCAAAGGCTATAACTCGGGGAAAAGTGTTCTTATGGCAAATTAAGGATACGAATCGACTTGACGGTGAAGATAGAAATGCAACCCCAATAACTGCAGACAACTTAGAGTTGCTAAAGAGTCTTGGCATAGAGTGTTTTGATGAATTGCGGGACTATACTCCTAACGAAGAAGCTTTAGTGGATGGAGATGCCCGTAATCAGGCTGAATTTATGAAGAACCTGATGAGGAAATACGGCTCAGACGAGAAAAAATGCTTTCTTTGTAATTGCAATATTCAAAGACTGATCATTGCATCTCACATACATCGTGTATGCGACATAAACAGGGAGAATATTACTTTCATGGAGAAGCGGGCAAAAGCTGTTTCTGGGGATAATGGCTTATGGTTATGCGCTAATCATGATAAATTGTTTGAGTATGGATTAATCTATTTTGATGAAAACGGCGCAATGAAAGTCTCTGATTCGGGTGATTTGACTGAGGAACAAAAGGAATTTGTTGAAGGTATAACGATTCCTAATGATCCTGCCAATAATTCGGTTGTCATTGCAGAAGAGTTGCTCACGGAAGAGATGAAACATTTCTTGTCTATTCATAGGCAAAGAACACACCCTGAACTATACTGATATGGACTTCGCCGTTCTTATTTCTTCAGGTCGGTGGGGCTGACACCAAATTCTTCCTTGAAACATTTGGTGAAGTAGCTGGGGGCGGTGAAGCCTACGGCATAGGCTACTTCCGAGACGGTCTTGTCGGTGGTGAGCAGCATTTGATAGCCACGGTTCAGACGGGCTGTGCGCAGCAGCTCGACGGGCGACGAGCCCGATATGGACTTCACTTTGCGATAGAGCTGCACGCGGCTCAGATTCATCTGTGCAGCCAGGTCTTCTACGCTGAGCTCGCTGTTGGGCAGTTGCGACTCGACCACTTCCTTGAAGCGGGAAATGAAGGTAGCCTCACCCCCATCCCCTCTTCGATTGGAAAGGGGAGTATAAAGTATCTTCCCTTGTTCCTGCGCTTGTTCCTGCTCTTGTTCCTGCTCTTGTTCCTGCGCTTGTTCCTGTGCTTGTTCCTGCGCTTGTTGGTATATAGTCCCCTCTCCAATCGAAGAGGGGCTGGGGGTGAGGCTTTCTGGTTTTTCCATGTTCCACAGGTTGCTCACCACACGCTGTCGGCGCAGCGAAATCTTGCCTTGCTGATAGAGATAGAACAGCAGGAAGACAAGTAGCAGCAGCAGGATGGTGCCACAGGCCAAAATTGTCACGGCACGCTGGGTGTCGAGCTGACTCAGATATTCGTTGGCCTTGTTGTGAAGGTTGTCGAGATAGCCCGATTGGCGCTCAATTTCCTCGCTCTGCATGAGCAGCACGCGGGCATTGTCGGGGGTGACCAGTGCCGACATGAGCAACACTTCCTTTTGATAGGGACGCCCTTCGAGAATGTCGAGAGCCTGGCTGAGCAGTTTGTCGCCATGTGTGGGATAGATATAGGAGGCATCGAGCAACGAGTCGCGCACCAGCTGTATGCCGCCGTCTTTGCCTGGCAGGCCATCGATGCCGCAGAAGTGGGGAAGTGGCTTGGCGGGGGACAAATGCTCGCTGAAGGCTTGGCGCGCTCCCATGGCCATGCGGTCGTTCTGGGCAAAGACATAATCGATGGTGGTGTGGGGGTGGGCGGCCAGCCACTGGCTGGTGGCATGATGGCTGCTCTGGTGAGTCCAGTCGCCTTGCAGCGTGGCCACCAGTTCAATGCCTGGGTACTGGCTGATGGCGTCGGCAAAGCCCTTGTGGCGATCGATGGCGGGCGACGAGCCGTTGAGGCCCATCACTTCCATGACGCGCCCCTGGCCACTCAGCTGGGTGGCCATGTACTGACCCATGACGCGCCCCATCTCGTAGTTGTCGGCACTGATGAAGGCGGTGTACTTCTTGGAATTGGTCTTGCGTTCGAACACGATGACCGGAATGCCACGGTCGAAGGCACGGTCGATGGCTGGCGAGATGGTGGCTACCTGATTGGGGGCCACGATGAGCAGCTGAATGCCTTCGCTGACAAGGCTGTCGATTTGTTGCACCTGACGCTCGTCGCTGTCATAGGCAGCGGCAAAGTGCAGTTCTACGTTGTCATGCAAATAGGCTGCCATGCGCAGTTCGGCGTTTTGTTTTTCGCGCCAGATGTCTTCCGAGCATTGCGACACACCTATTTTATATTGCTTCGGGGCGTTGGTGCAGGCGGACAGCAGCACGGCCAGCAGTGGCAGGAGGGTGCAGAACGGTTTGGTCATGGTGAGGGGAAGAATGTTTTCAGAACGTGCAGGGCAGTGCCAGCAGCTGTTGCATGAGGGTGTGTGCCAGGCGCTGGTGGCCCTGGTTGTTGGGGTGCAGCAGGTCGGTGCCCTCGGCGCCGTTGTCCGGGCGGTTGAAGTATTGGCCGTGCTGCTTCATCAGGGGAAAGAGGCCGCTCGTGGCGTTCCAGTCGATGACGGGCACGGCCCACACATGGGCTGCCTCCAGGGTGGCCTGCACATAGGCGTCGATATACTCGCCGCACTGGTTGGTGTACGACTCGTCGCACTGCCAGTTCTTTTCGTTGGCAAAGAAGTTGGAACGGTGCAGGGGCGTGAGCAGCACGATTTGCTTGGTGGGGTAGGTGCGCTTGAGCGAGTCGAGGGCAATGTTGATTCGGCCTCGATAGGTGGTGGGGTCCATCGACGGTGTGCGCTGTCGGCGCGTTACCATTTGCTTGGCAGTGCCGTGGCCATATTCCACCTTTGCTACGTGCTCGTCCCACCACTGGCCCAAGGGCACACCATTGTTGTAGTCGTTGGTGCCGCAGAAAATAAGGATGGCGTCTACCGTGTCGCCGTGTTCTTTCAGCAGCTGGGCCGTTTGGCGCGGTATGTCGTTCCACTGGCGGCCGCTCACGCCGTAGACGTAGGGCGTGATGCCGAGCCAGTCTTGCAGCCAGGCCCAGTATTTCTTGTTGGCAGCCTTGTTGCGGGGGTCGGTCACCGAGTCGCCAAAATAGGCCACGCGCTTGCCTTGCCAGGGATGGACGAAGGCCGTCTGGGCTGTTGCGGGCAGGGCTGCGAGCAGCAGCAGTGCCATGGCAAAGAGTGTTTTCTTCATTTGTGTGATTGTTTTTTGCATGGCAAAAGTACTAAATTATTTTCATACCAATAGTTTTTTTCCAAAAAAATGTCTACCTTTGCATGCAATATTGCTATCTGCTAAAAACATTATTCAGTATATTTATGTCAACATTATCTATTTTTATTGTCATCGTTTTCTGTCTTGGCTATTTCTGCATAGCCATTGAGAGCCTGACGAAAGTGAACAAGGCAGCCGTTGCGCTGCTGATGTTTGTGGCCACCTGGACGCTCTTCATGATTGCGCCCGAAATGTATCTGCCCGAAGCCATTGGTGAACTGAAGGCCGCTGTGGTGAGCGCCGAGATTGAGCGCCATTTGGGTTCAACGGCCACCACCCTGTTTTTCCTGATGGGCGCCATGACCATTGTGGAATTGGTGGACCAAAATGGTGGCTTCAATTTTGTGCGTGACACGCTGAAGACCAAGTCGAAGCGGGCGCTGCTGTGGCGCATTGCCTTCATGACCTTCATTCTCTCGGCCATCCTTGACAATCTGACCACCTCGATTGTGATGATCATGATTCTGCGCAAGCTGGTGGGCGACAAGCAGGACCGCCTGATCTATGCCGCCCTGGTGGTGATTGCAGCCAACAGCGGTGGGGCCTTCTCGCCCATTGGCGACGTGACCACCATCATGCTGTGGAACAAGGGCGTGATCACGGCACTGGGCGTGATTACCGAGATTTTCATTCCCTCGCTGGTGTCGATGGTCATTCCTGCCTATGTGCTGTCGTTGCAGTTGAAGGGCGACCTGGTGCCGGTGGAGGAAACAGTGGTGCTGGAAGAGGCGGGCGACTTGTCGGCTGCTCAGCGCAAAGCCATCTTCTTTCTGGGCGTGGGCGGTCTGATTTTTGTGCCCATCTTCAAGACAATCACCCATCTGCCGCCGTTTGTGGGCATCCTGTTGGTGCTGGGTGTGCTGTGGACGGTGACGGAGGTGTTCTATATGCGCATTCATCAGGAGTGTGAAGACACGGCCGATAATCGTTGCACGCAGAAGCGTGTGTCGAAGATGCTGTCGCGCATCGACATGGACACCATCCTGTTCTTCCTGGGCATCCTCATGGCTGTGGCGTGTCTGGAGACCATTGGTGTGCTGACCATGCTGGGACAGGGCCTCGACACCGTGTTCGAGGGCAATCACTACCTGGTCACGGGCATCATTGGTGTGCTCTCGAGCATTGTAGACAATGTGCCGCTGGTGGCTGGATGCATGGGCATGTATCCGGTGCAGGCTGCGGGCGACATGGCCGTAGACGGCATTTTCTGGCAGTTGCTGGCCTACTGTGCCGGTGTGGGCGGCTCCATGCTCATCATTGGTTCGGCAGCCGGCGTGGTGGTCATGGGCCTGGAGAAGATTACCTTTGGCTGGTATATGAAGAAGATCACATGGATTGCCTTCCTGGGCTATGTGGCCGGCATTGGCTGCTACTGGCTGGAAAAGACGGTGTTCTGACGGAAAGAACTTTACTCTGAGAGAGTAGTTTTCAGAAAAAGAGCAATGCCATTGCTGCCCCAACAACAAGCAGCAATGGCATTGCTCTTTTTTTTATGACTGTCGCGTAGCATCTTTACAGGTCGCGCAGTTCGCTGGGACGACGGCCGGTCTTAATCTTGAATTTGGCCGAGAAATAGTCGGGTGAATCGAAGTTCAGCCTGTAGGCAATTTCCTTGATGCTCATGTTGGTGGTTGACAGCAACTCCTTGGCTCGCTGCAGGCGCAGGTCTTGCTGGTAGGTGGCAGGCGAGAGCCCGGTGTACTCCTTGAACAGTTTGCGGAAATTGCTGTAGCTGACGCCCATTTCTTCAGCCACCTGCTGAATGGTGAGCGAGCTTTCGAGCGATTCGCGGATGCGCAGTCGGGCCTTGTTGATCATGTCGACATGGGCCTGGCTGCGCGACATGAACTGCTTGGTGCGCTCCAGCGAATACATCATGCCAATGAGGTGGTTCACAATGCCGGCCATGAGTTGCTGCGAGTAGGCAGCCTCTTCAATGGCCGACAGGTAGGCCTGCCTGTAGAGATGAACGATGGCATCGCTGAAGCCCACGTGGTAGATGGGCTTTTGCGGCGACAGGAAGCCAGCCTTGATGCGGTCGTCCATGTTGCGGCCCTTGAAGCCAATCCAGAAACTCTTCCAACCCTTGTCGGAAAGGGGGTGGTAGGAGTGCCATTCGCCGGGAAACAGCAGAAACATGTCGCCTGGCTGCAAGCGAGCCTCGGCCACACTGGCACTGTGGAAGATGCCTTCGCCCTCAGGATTGTAGAGCAGTTGATATTCGTTCAGGGTGCGTCCTTTCTCCAGTTCAAAGTAGTATCCGTCGGCATGGCCTTTGGTGGGGTAGGCGTCGCCGGGCGCAATCTCTTCATAGCCAATGGTGGTGACGGTGAGTCCCCATTGGCAGTCGCGCTCGCTGGCCAGCATGTATTTGCTTTTTTGCATAGTCTTAGGTGTTTATGATGCAGATTTAGTGGGGGGCCTGTTCACGGCAGAGGGCTTGGCGTGTTGGGGCCGGTCGGCAGCTGTTCGCAGGGAATCCATATCCAGAACGTTGAGCCGTGTCCCAGTCCTTCGCTCTCCACCCCGATGCGTCCGCCGCATCGGTCGGCAATGCTTTTGCAGATGCTGAGGCCCAGTCCGGTGCCTTGCACGTAGTCGTTCAGCTTGACGAACCTCTCGAACACGGCGCCTTGCTTCTCCTTTGGAATGCCGGCACCAGTGTCTTCGCAATACATGTAGATTCCGCCGTTTTCATACCTGTAGCCCACCTTGATGTGTCCTTCATGTGTGTATTTCACGGCATTGGTCGTAAAGTTGGTGATCACTTGTTGCAGTCGGCCCTTGTCAAGGTGTGTGCGGAAGTTTTTGTAAGGATTGTCCACGATAAATTCCACGCCAGGTTCCTGCACGCGCTGAGCCAGTGTCTGGCAAATGTCGTTGAAGGCCACGGCCCAGTCCACATCGTCGGCCTCGATGGCCAGTGGTCCCTGGTTCATGTTCGATGCCTCAATGATGTCGTTGATGAGTCGGATGAGCATGTCGCAGTTGTTGCGTATGATGCGTATGAACTCATGTCGGTCTTCGGTCGAGTCGATTACCTTCAGCAGGTCGCTGAAGCCCACGATGGCATTCAGTGGCGTGCGTATTTCGTGCGTCATGTTGGCCAGGAACACGCTCTTCAGTTTTCCAGAGTCCTCAGCGCGGTTGGTTTCTTGTCTCAGTTTTTCCTGAGCCTCCATTAAAGGCGTCACGTCGCGCACCACGCCGTAGTGTCCGGTCACTTTTCCATGCTCGTCGTAAGTGGGCAGACCGCTGGTGGTTGCCCAGAAGTTGCTGAGCCCCATTGGCGATTGGCGGAAGTGCAGGGTGATGTTGAAGGTGGTGTCGATTCCCTCCATGTTGCCGAAGGCTTTCAATGCCTGCTGTCTGTTTTCGTCGTCATACAGGTTGGCAATGTATTCTTCGAATGAAAGTTCAAAATCTACCACATGGAGCGAGCGTGAGAAGGTGATGCGTTGCTTGCTCACGTCGGAACGCCACACCCACATCTGGCTGTTTTCCAGCACGTAGAGCAGTTCTTCCTCATATCGCTTGATGGTGTTGTTGGCCTGGTGCAGCTCCTTGTCGTGCTGCCGTTGCTCAATGTACATGGCCCGTTCAGCCGTGATGTCGCGTGCGGTGACAATGTAGTATTGCAGTTCGTTGCCTTCATACAGGGGCAGAATGCGTGTCTCAACGAATTTATCGATGCCTTTTTCAGGATTGTGCATGCGGTGGCACACAATGAAGACATCGCGGGAAAGTGGGTCGAATTCTCCATGCAGCATGGGCACCTCGACCAGGGGTGTGCTGAAATATATGCTTCTCAGGTCATCGTCCACTTCGCATAGCTTGCACATGTTGCTGTTCATGTCCAGCAGTTTTCCCTTTTTGTCGTAGAACGACATGGCAACGAGCGTTGAATCGAAAATTCTTACGTACTTGCTGGCCAGTTCGCTTTCTTTTCTTTCCTGCTCATACTCATTCGTGATGTTCTGAATGGTGTTCACGATGTAGTTCGGACGGCCATCCTCGTCGAGTTCGGCAATGGTGTAGAAGTGCATGTATTGCCAGTTTTGTGCAGCCGTGGTGTCGTTGCCCTTCCAGCGCAGCACCATTTCGCAGGCTTTCTTTTCGCCGCTGGCAATGTTTCTTATCTCGTTCTCAAAGTTGTGCTGGTCGTCGGGATGAATGTGGCTGAGCAGCTGTTCCATGGTTGTTTGTGCAGCGTCGAGCAGTTTTCCGTGTAGGTCGGTAAATGATTTGTGCTTCACGTTGTATGTCACCACGTAGTAGTTGCCCATGTGCAGTGCCTGCTGCATCATGTTGGCAAGGTCGTCGTTCTTGCTTGCAGCAGCTTTCACCCTGCGTCGTATGAGCCTGTTGACCAGGCCGAGAATCAGCACCAGCAGCAAGATGCCCACGGTGACGTAGATGGCCACGGGCGACGTGTCGTTGTGTATTCTCTCGGGATTGAACCACTTGTCGTGTATTTTTTCCAGTTCGCCCTTTTGCTCCAGACGGGCGTATTGGTCGTCTATTCTGTTGATGAGGTCGCTGTCGTAGCCCACGAAATGCACCTCGCCGGCCGGAATGTCTATTTCGTTGATGGTGATTTCGTTTTCCAGGTTGAGCTCTTTTATTTTCCATTTCAGCGGCTCTTCTCCCCAGACGAAGTACTTATACTTGCCGTTAGCCAGTCCTGCCAGTGCGTCTTGTGCTGTGTGCGGGTGTGTCTGCAGTTCGGGTGCGATGCTCTCCATGACCTTTTGCGAGGCAATGTCGTGCGACTTGATGACCACGTTGCTGGCATTTCTGAGTTGTTCGAACGACCTGATGGGGGGTGTGTCCTTGCGCGATGCCACCTTGATCTTGTAGTAGTTCAGGATGCTGCGCGACGAGAAATAGGGCTGAGTGTTGAATTTGTAGATGGGGTCCAGAATCAGGTCGGCCTCTTTGTCTTCAAACATTTGGCTGGCCTGGCTCCATTCCTTCATCACAAATTTGTGGGGAATGCGCATTTGGTTGAGTATGGCGTGGAGCACGTCGATGTTGAATCCTGTTGCTTCGCCATAGGTGTTGCCGAACTCGTAGGGCGGAAACTCAATGTCGCTCACAATCACGAGCGGCCTGTCGGCAGTGAATTTTTCCGACAGCTGTGCCCTTGCCGTGATGGCACTGAGAGCCAGCAGGCAGATGGCCAGCAGGCGTCGGGTCTGTTTTTCCACCTTATTTATATATGTAAGCGAACAATGCTGCATGCTGTTTATGCTTGTGTTAGCGGTTTCAAATTTCCTTTTTCCTGTCAATCACGGTGGCTGTGCAGGGCATGGTGATCCACACGGTGGTGCCTTTTCCCTTTTCAGAGCTGATGTCGATGGTGCCTCCCATTTGCTCGGCCAGCTCCTTGCAGATGGGCAGTCCCAGTCCTGTTCCGTTGTGTATGCCGGATGCAAAGCGCTCGTAGATGTGGGACAGCGTGTTCTTCGACATGCCGCAGCCCGTGTCTTCGATGGCAATCATGAGCTTGCCGCCAATGTAGTCGTAGCGTGCCCTCACGGTTCCGCTGCTGGTGTGTTCGGCGGCGTTGGCCGCTATTTGTTCAATGATGCGCCCCATGTTGGTGTCGTCAATGTCGACCACCAGCTGGTCGTAGTGGTTTTCCACCACGTAGCGCACGCCCTCCTTCTGTGCGTTGGTCCAGCCAATGTGGCAGTGGCCTTCAAAAGTCTGTGCAAAGTCAATTGGTTGCTTGTTGATTTCGATCATGTGGGCGTCCAGTCGCGACAGGAACAAGATGTCGTTGATGAGGTTCAGCAGGTGTTCCGAGTTGGCTTTTATCTCGTCGATGAAAATCTCTTCGTCTTCGGGCGTATGCTCCTGTTGGAACAGTTCCGAGAAGCCCACGACGGCATTCAGCGGCGTGCGTATTTCGTAGCTCATGTTTCTCAGGAACGAGTTCTTCAGGTTTTCCACTTCCTGTGCGCGTTCGGTTTCCTTTTCCAGTTGCAGTTCCGTGTTCTTCACTTCGCTGATGTCGCGGCACAGTCCGAAGTAGCTGGTCACGCGGTTTTGCTCGTCGTGTATGGGCACGAATCTGAAGTGCAGGTAGAGTGGCATGCCTTTTTGCCGGTTGCTGAAGGTGTTGTCCCTGGCAGCGCGTGGCCTGATCACGGTTTTGATCACGGCATCGATGGCATTGCCGGTGCGGCTGTCCATGCTGTTCAGTGTGCGCATGGCCGTTCGCTTCGATGTTTCGTCGATGAGCGTCATGCACCTTGACTGTGTGAGGGCCAGCTGCACGGTGTTCATGCCGCTGTAGATGGTCAGTGTGTGGCTTTCGGGCGAGTAGTTGGCCATGCGCACGCCGCCCACGCCCAGCGCATAGTTGATGTTGCTCACGTAGTCGGTGGCCTCCTTGGTGGCTTTCTGCAGTTTCTGCATGCCTTCCTGAATGTGGTGGTAGGTGTGCACCACTTCCGACACGTCGCGTCCTGTTCCAAAGATGCCCAGCAGCTTGTTGTTCTTGTCGAACACGGGCGTGATTTGTCTTTCGTAGTAGGCCATGCCATATTGGTTGCCCTTCACCTGGGTGGCGTAGAAGTAGTCGTTGATGCGGTAGGTAGGCTCGTCCAGGCAGTCGGCCACGTTCACTTTGTGCAACATGGCGTCGCGCAGCGTTGCTTTGAACGACAGGCGTGCGCGTTCGTTCATGTCGACCACGTAGCCCTGCTCGTCGAAGTAGACCATATCGACCATGGCTGTGTGGAAAATCGACTGGTATCTCAGCAGTTTCTGCTTGGTTCTGCGCTGTCTTTCGCGTTCATCGGTCACGTCGTGCTTGGTTCCGATGATCACCGTGGGCTTGTTGTTTTCGTAGCGCAGCACCGAAAGCGTGATGATGTATTCGCGTTTCTGCTTGTTTTTTTCCTCGTCGTGTGCGTTGACGTCCAGCGTCACCTGTTTTTCCTCCATGCTGGTCAGTTTCCTGAGCCCCTGGCACAGCCGTTCAAAGTCGTCGGAGTTGTATCGGCGGGCAAACTCCATGATGCTGTACTGGTGCTGTGGCTGTCCTTTCTTGTCCATCCATGTAAAGGTTTGCGTGGCCACGTCGTAGGTCCAGAACCTCACGTGGCTCACTTGCAGGATGAGCGCCAGTCGCTTGTTGCGCTGAATGCCCAGCTTGATGAGCTGTCGTTCCAGTTTGCGGTAGTAGAAGTAGAAGTAGATGAGCACCAGTGCCAGGAAGGCGATGCCCCCCGCCAGATACCAGATCCACGATGGTATGCCGGTTTCGGTGCGCTCGGGGTAGAACCATTTGTTTCTCAGGTTGTTCAGCTCGTTGTCCGACTCTATTTCATTGAATGCCAGGTCGATGGCATCGAGCAGGTTCTTGTTGGCCGATATGAAGCGGTAGGCCCCATGAGGCATGTCCACAGGCGTCAGTTGCAGGTTGTCGGCCTGGCACATTCTGATGAGCCACTTCAGCGAAGCCGTGTTCCACACAATCTGTCCGTCCTGCTTCTTGCTCAGGTCGAGCACCGCTTCCTTCATGTCGTCATAGAGCACAAGGTTCTGCTCCCATCCGTTTTGTCTCATCAGGTTGTGGCTGAAGCTGTTGGTGTGCATCCACACAGTGTGGTCTTTCAGGTCGTTCTGCGTGTGAATGACCACGGGTTTGTCCTTGGGTGTCGCCACGCTGTGTGTGAACAGCTGGATGACGGCCTTTCCGTATTGTCCGTATTGATTGTGGAAGGGAGCCTCCATGCCCAGTGTCAGGTCGGCGCGTCCCTCCTTCATGTCGTCCAGCACGTCGTGTCGTGCCTTCAGTCTTATTTCGTAGGGCAGGTCTATTTCTTTCATGATCATCCTGACCAGTTCCACGTTGAAGCCTTCGGCCTCGCCGTGCTCGTTCAGGAAGGCATAGGGCCACAAGTCCCATGCATCCTCATAGATGAGTTTGCGATCTGCGGTATAGGTGCTGAGCGAATCGTTTTTTGCCTGCAAACAGCTGGGCAGGATGCCTGTCAAAAGTGCAGTCAGAACGATTATCCGTGATAATGACCTCATTCTGATGGTGTTAGTTGCTCGCAAAAGTACAAGAA
>Ga0326511_10003100_pt1 | contig 13407 bp, 22 predicted proteins | sample 0_2496_0518_D_FD_203701 | JGI IMG/M metagenome (GOLD analysis project Ga0326511, IMG submission 203701) | Bovine rumen microbial communities from UC Davis, California, United States - 0_2496_0518 | ecosystem: Host-associated > Mammals > Digestive system > Stomach > Rumen | place: USA... | reverse complement strand
AGGCCTGATAGATATGTTGTTTGCTCAATGGCAAGGGTTATGCGAGGCGTTCGTTCCTATCTTCGCAGACAAGTCCGAACTGAATTATGAAGAAATCTATATGCTTTCTTATGGGGGTTGATGAGTAGGCTCTCGGCAGAACCGAGAGGTACGGAGAAAGCCGATGGATTCATCAATGCTTATGCTGTGGATTCTCTGCTTCGCATTCTATTTGGCGGATGCGTTCTTCGCAGATGTGGATGATTTTCTCGTAGTCGAGTCGTCGGCTGTCCCCTTGTTTGGTACGGAGGATGCGCTTCACGATGTCGGCATCCCACGGGTTCAAGTCATATTCCTGCCAAATGCTCCACGGTTGGATGATGTGGCGCGAATAGTCGCTTTTGCCTTGGTTGTAGGCGCGGACTGAGGTGTCGAGAAATCCCAAGCGTTTCAATGCCTGGTAGGTTTCCTCGTCGAGTTGACGGCTATTCACTGGTTTGTTGTCAGGTGGTGTGTTCGGTGCTGTGGAATGTTTTTCCAAGTCTGCTTCTTGCTCACAGAGTGCGAAAGCAAAGCCGTCTTCGCATTCCACTATATAGACGTTATTTCCGTTTCCATCATAGAATCGGAAAATAACCTGCAGGTTGTCGTTGTACTCTTTGTTTAGGTCAGAAGAAACAAAACTACTAATGTTGTTTATTTTGAGTATATCCCCGATATTGTATTTGAATGTGGGGCGGGAAATGAGGGTGTCTTGGGTTGTTTGGGTGTTTGGTGAGGACATTTGTTGATGGGGTTTATGGGGGTTGATGAAACCCGAAACAAAATTTCGGGGAACGGTGGCGAGGTAGGACTGAAAGCGGAACTTGGTTCGGAGAAACTGAAAAACCGATGGGTGGGTTGGAACCACCATCAGGGGATGAGCCTCGCATTCGTTATGCTACATCGGTTGATTTGCAATTTTAAATATTTCCCAATTTATTCCCTTTTTTGATGAAAGGAGGTTGATGATTCATCGGCTATTATGTTTTGGTGGACTCAATTCATTTTGTTGAAATGTTTTCATTGGTTGACTGAAGTGTGGGTAGTGGCAGATGATAGCCATCTCCTTTTGGTTGCTTGGATTTGATTCGTCGGCTCCTCCAAAGCAGGGGCATTTGATGCAGTTCATGTCGCCGATTTTGACGTGCATGACGGTGCCGACTGGAAAGTTAACGCTGGAACCGTGCGGACAGCTCCTGCGGATGTTGTCTAAGTCAAAGCATTTCTGTGTTGCCATATTTTGTTTTGAAATCGATGATTACTTTTTTCAATAGTTCTTTTCTTGCGGACTCGCAGAGCGGTAGGAGGTCCTGAGCGAAGTTGCGCACTGCCAACTCACAAGCCTTCTCTGCATTCTCTATTGAAATCATGGGAACGGCTTCGCATTGATGGCTTTTATTCTCTCGGTAGTCGGCAGCAATCATGTGTTGCCGTATGTATTCCTGTATGTATTCCTGGTAGGTCATTCTTTAAAGAGTGTTTGGAGATAGGAGCTTTTGTGTGAGGGAGGTGCGGAAGTCATTGACGAATCGCTCATAGTCGAAGTCTGGCTTCTCTTTGTTCGCATTGAAATACACGTCCATCTCGATGCTTTCGAGGTAGTCACAGGCAGCGTCCAGCATGTCCTGCTTGCCGTTCCCCTCTCCTCGGCTGAAAGTAGAGCGGATTATTTTACTTGTTAAGTCTTTGTTGGTCTTCTCTTTTTTGCTCATGGTGGTTGAATCAGGAAGTTCCTTCTCGATTCTTGCTTGCAGGTCGTCGATGTATTTGGTTACTTCCTCGTCTTTTTCAAAATGGATTTTGAATATTCCTGGTGAGTTGGTGAAAATCGCCAATTCTTTAGGTTTGTCCATGTCGGATGATACTGCTACGATGCTATCAAGTCTGATAAGCATGTTGCCATTGCGGTGGATTCGTGCCATTGTCTTAATCTGGGATTTATAATTTTATCAGGGATTTAAAGGATTTGAAAGGATTCTTGAACGATAACGAAAACAAGAGACTCCTAAATTCTACGGAGGAAAGGAGGAAGGGAGATTATGAGTTACCTGCGCTTCCATCCTCCAATGTTCTACAAAAGAGTTCATCGAATTTGGCGAGGGTTTTTGCATAAGCCCATGTTTCTTTTCTCTCGGTCAACCAATCTCTGAATTTCATCAGTCTTTCAATCACTACATCGTCAGTGATATTATCAACGTTAATGACAAACAGGAAACTGTCGGAATGCTGGTGAAATTGATTCACGTTTACGATGGTGTCTGACTTCTGTTTATCGCTAAACTTTACTCGGACACAAACAGGAAGCTCGTCCTTCGCATCCATGTTGTTTACTATTGACTTTAAATCTTGTACGTTCATAGTTTTTTTGATATTAAACGAGGGCTACAGGAGTTGCACCTGTGTCTGGCAGATTATACTGTTAGCGGACTGTCACGCACAGCCCCCGTATGGCTCTTTATAAAATTATTTCTTTTTCAATCCTCTGTATGGAGGTTACTTTGCGTGAAGATGCTCCAGTTCTTGCTGACAGCGTGTGGGTAGTCGTCGAGAATTTTGTGTAGTTCTTTGTCGGAGAAACGGCGATGGGCTGGTGTACCTCCGAGGAAGTCACGGATTGATTGCTTCCAATACACCGTGGCTCTGTCTTTTGTGGCTACCATCACATCCTGGATGAAGGAAAGACATTCTGATACGTCGTACTTGTCACGGCATACTTTCGTGTTCTTAGTCAGCAAACCAATCTTGAAATGCTCACACCCTTCGTCGAGTGCTTGCTGGATCATACGGAAGGAGGAGGGGAAGTCGATGACGGGTTCTATTGACGCCCAGACGTGAAAGTCTGTCGCACGGTACAAAGCACGCATTGCTCTTATTCTTTCAATATTGCTGTTTGCATTGGGTTCCAGTTCATCGTGTCCTGTCAACGTGAAACCAATAGCCGCAAGTGTATTGTCAAGATTCAAGAGGTCGTAGTACGATTCGGTCGCTGATTCGACCCAAATACGGTCGCATTTCGTTAGGAATGTGACAGGTATTTTATTCCTCACACATTCCGCGGCTATGCGATAGGACAAAGACATACATTCTGCAAGCAGGGGGTCGGATATAAAGCTCATGAACACACCTCCATCCTTGCGGATTTGTTCTGCGTTCTCAATGATTTCCGCCATAGCAAGATGATAGGCATGGTTTTCATCGACGATTCCCTTCTTCAGTACGGGTTTGGTCTGTCCGAGGTATTTGCCTGATGGTCCCGACTTCAAGTAACAATATGTGCAACCGTTTGAGCAGCCGATGTAGGGGTTCACGCTCCATCGACTGTACTCCTCGGCATTGCCTTTGGTTTTTGATAGGATTTTCATAATGTTTCGATGTATGTTCTTAGGTTCTGATATTTTTTCTCGATCCAAAATGCCATTGTGTCAACTGCCCATTTCAGACCTATGGTTGAGCCATGCTTGACATAGTAAACAAAAGCAATAAATGGGTAAGAAATACAGCCTATTACGAATGCCACGCATTCCATCAGGAAGATGGGGATATAGAATATCGCCCAAAGAGTTCTATAGATATATATCATCGGAGTTCTTGGATTAGATTCGATGGGCGAAGGGGTCGAATTGTTCTGGATGATACCAAGTGAATCCCATGATGCGTGAATACTCGCCTTTGATTTTGACGATGACAAGTGTTGCTATCACCACACCTCCGTTGGTACGCTTGGGGATATTCATACCACCTCCGTGTGCGTATCTGACTATCTCGATATTCTGGCTGTTCTCTTCGGAATACTCAGCGAAATAACTGATGTGACCCTTGATGGGCTGTCCGTTGGTTACTTCGTCTATGACTTTCTGGCACTCTTCTTTGACTCCGTTGATACCATCCACCAGTATCAGGTGCTGAAACTTCTCTCGGATGTTAGAGATGATGTTATACTCTTCTTGGTGCTTGAGCTGCTTGAAGAGGGACACCACGTCGGTCACAAACAGCTTGTCGTTCTTAGTGTCGGTTTTCTTTTTCATCATGGTGCTTTGTCTTTTTTAATTCTTTGATGATTTCTTTCAGTACGGGAGTGTTGTCAGCGTCTTCCCATTCCTTCGCCACATTCCAAGAGATTGATTTCTTCGGTATCCAGTTGTCTATCTTCATGGAATGATGCGACAAGCGTCCTTCTGTTGGCTTCAGTCCCTTGTCGTGCAGCTCACAGAGTCCGTCATGGAAGAAGGTACACCAATCTCCTACGGTTGTTGCTTGTACCATTCCGACAGGGTGGTCGGTGACTCCGATGAGCATTCCAGCATACCAGTCAGTCCATGCCAAACGGTCGGCATAGCCAGCCTTAATCAGTTTCAGGATGTCCTGCGGTGTAGCCAGGCACGGTATGTGGCACTGCTGCTGACATTGACAGCATTTGCATTGTATCGGTTTGCGTCCAGTCTTGCGGATGATGCGCTGCAACTGGCTTTCTCCTGCTCGTTTCATAGTCTTATTCTCATGTTACTGTGTTTTCACTCCCTCAGCAATGGGGACAAACTTCAGTCGTTCCCCAATGAACGTGAAGCGTTGTAGTTCTTTGTACGGAATTTTGCTTTTAACGCTTCGGGAATAAGGTTGTAATGACACATCGCATTTGCGGAAGGTGGAATGATGCCAACCACTCCTAACTGATATTGGTCGTACCAGAATTTATGCCATTCTTCTTCGCTCATTCCCGTATTTGCTGGGTTGTTCTTTTCTATCTTAACTTTCTTCATGTTGATAAAATTGGGAAGGGAAGCACAAGCCACCACTTCCCACCGCAAGTATCTAAGGACGTTAAAGTTCTCCGTAAGTCGCGCCTTTGGCATTATTCTTTGCTATTTCGTATCGACGCTGGTTCCAGTCTATTATGGGTTGGCTCATGGGGTTTATGGGTTTAATGGGGTTAATGGGGAAGTTAATCTTCAAATTCGATGCTGAGTTGATGGGCATTTGGTTCTACGTTGTCGGCTTGTCCTATTCCTAAGATTGCAATAATTTCATTGGGTGGAATATCAGCTTCAGTCCGATAGCCTTTTTCGACTGCGTAGTCAACCATTTTCTTCACCTGGTCGTGAGAGAGTGCCTTGCCAGCAAAAGTGAAGAATCCGTCTGTCCGCTTTCGTGGGTTGTTCTTCATCCACCGTTGAAAGCCTCTCATGTTAGTTGTAATAGTTGCCATCGTTATTTCATGAATTTACGAATTTATCAATTTGCTGCTGTGCCGATTCCTCCAGCGTTGCAGCGTAAATCTTCAGTTGTTCCATAGTCATTCAGTTTTTTTGTACGTTCAGTCATAGGTTATTCGTGGTTTTTATTTCTACGGAGTATAGGAGAGAAGGAGGTTAACGCCTGATGGTTACCTTTGATTCTTTTCTCCATCTTTGGATTTTTGCCAACCACGTTCTGTCGTAGTATGGCTTTTCGTGAAGTCTTTTGCAGGCTCTGAAGTACAGCTCAGAATGGATGGGTGCAAGAGATATGAGTGGACCTCTCCTATACCATCCCCAATGAAAACCGTCTTGGCTCAACACCTTTCTTGCTATTCGTTTGTTCATAGTTGCATTGGGTTGATGTGATTTACTTGGCAAACATGGTGTCGAAAATATTGCCGACGACTGTGATTTTGTCTATCCAGTAGGTAAGTCCGACATAGGATGATGAGCCTACCTGCTTTCCTTTGAAGCCACAATCCTCTATTTGTACTACATAGAGGATGTTGGGGTCTCCAAGATGAAACACGTCGCCCTCGTAGATTTCTTTGCCGTTTTTGTCCTTCAGTCCGACAAACTGCCCGATGGTGTCACGTTTCACTTGTTCGCCCTTCGTGCCTCCTTGCTCGAAGATGCAAACGTCGTCCTTATGGTGTCTCAGGTCACCATACAACCATTTGTTACTCGCAATGTCTTGCGCTCTGAATTTGATTGTTCTCATGGGTTGATGGGGATAATGGGGTGAATTATTCTATGAGTTCAAAACCGTAAGCGAATACCCAAGGGTTGCGGTTCCATGTGCCTTTGCCACAGATGCGGTCGATGAGGGCAGCGTAGGCTTCGCGAGGAGACATATAACTATTAACGTGCTTCCCAACCTTGAAACCATACATCTTTGGGTCTGTTTCGCCTACAAGCAGTCCTTCCTTGATGCAATCCTCGTCGCTAATGGCTTGCAAGCGCTCACACTTGATGTCGGTGATGCGGATGCGATGGGGCATAAGGTCTGGACGGGTATATAAAGCATTGTTCCAGCCAGGTGTGTCTTTGTATATCAATCTATTTGCCCAATCAAGAGGATTGATAGCACTCGCATAGCTTTGCGCCACGGCAACCACTTCGCCAATCTGAAAGGCTGGTTTCAATTCGATTGAGTCGCCATCCTTTGTGTCTGCGATAAAGTGCCAATCACCATTTGCATGGTACGCGGTCACGTTCTCGAAGTCGCCTTTGATGATGCGCCGAGTCTTGGTCTTTCGCCTTTTCAAAACGGCTTGCCGAAGTCCGTACTTCTTGTTGAAATAGGCTTTCTTCATGGTTCTATTGAGCTTGTTCTATTGAGGTTTGGAGGTGCGATGGACGCTAATAGTTGGTCCCGTTCTTTGTTGAGTTCTTCGATGGTGCGTCGGAGGGCGGTGATGGTTCGTGCGTCCTTGTCGCTACCAGAGATATGGTCTTGAAGGTCAAGTTCCAGTTCTTTGATTTGCTTGATTGCTTGGGTGTATCGCTTGCCCAGTCCATAGATGACGATGGTTTGGAGCAGGACGATGGCGAATGCGATGATGATTGCTATTTCCATGATGGGGGGTCCATGATGGGGGGATGGGGTTAATGGGGTTGGTGAGAAGGCTCTCGGCTGAGCCGAGAGGTACGGAGAAACGAAAGACTGAAAGCAGAACTTTCGGGGGACGGTGGAGAGGGGAACCTGAAAGCAAAACTTTCAGGAACGGTGGTGGGTTAGATGATGGGGATTTCTTCGATGTCTTCACCAGGGCATAGGGGCATTATGACTATTTCAATGTCTTTGTCTTCAACGCCCAATAGCATGGGTGTGACTCTGTGTTCGAGCATTTCCGCGTGTCGAAGTATCAGTGTGTCCACTTCAAGGTATTTCATAACGTTTGATAGGAGTTTGATGTGTCCGTAAGCCAGATAACAGCCGTTGATAGTGAACTGACATGTGATTGGTTTGTAGTCGAAAATGTATCCTGTTCCTTCGCACACGGGACAACCGTACCAATGAGTATAATGTTTACCGTCTCTATCGTGGTAATGCCAATATACCTCTCCGTTCCCTCCGCATTCAGGGCATGTACGGTCTTTTTCTTTTTCTGGTGCTTTTGCAAATGCGTCCGATAGCATTTTCTGTGTCAGTTTTTCGTTGCGTGTGGGTGCAGGAATCACTGTTTCCGTATTAGGAGGTGTGCGGTCGTTGACGGTTTCGGGATATGTATTTTCGCATAGTGCTGCATTGATGCGGATGAGATTACGTCCGTCTGTGGCACAGACCTTGCCATGCTGAAGGAATGGTGCCGTGATGGAAGGTCGGTGTTCGTCGGCTGAGACAAAGAGGTAGAGCAGGGCTTTTTCGTTATTCATTGTTGATGGGTTGTTTTGACCGAAAGCGGAACTTTCGGGGACGGTGGTTTTTAGGACTGAAGAGGAACTTTCGGGAACGGAGAGACGGCAGCGGCAGAACCGCTGCATACGGAAAAACTGATAACTGCAAGCGGAGTGGAGAAACGACAAGTGGGAATCAGACGGTGTGGGAGTTTGAGACTTCGAAGTGTCCGCCGTAGGGAGAGAAGTCAGATGGTGAGTCATAAACTTCTATGAGGATAGCGTCGCAGAGTCGCTTTCGCTCTGTCTTTCCGATTTCGAAGCAGAGGCTTCGCAAAGAGCATTGCTGGCAAGCCTGAGTACCTTGTTTGTCGGCAGCATTCTTCTTGATGATGTGCGTGTCTGGTCCCAGTTTTAGTTTGATAACTCTGGAGATTCTTGCCATATCATTTTAGATTTTCATTTTCCAAACGGTGGTAGTCGGTCAGGAGTCTGTCGTAATCGATTCCACAAGCTTCGAGCTTGTGATTGAGCTTCTGAATGGTTGTGCTGGCTTCTTGAATACGTCTTTCAAGGTCTTTCGTCTGAGCCTTGGCTTGTCCCAGTTGTTCGAGAAGTCCCTTAGTGACGTGGCGCTCCTGGAGAAGTTTATCGTCGAGCTTTGCAGCGACAAAAACCGCCAGTATCAGGAAGACGGTGAGAATGATGGTTGCAGGTGTCATAGTTTTTTGGTTGATGGGGTTAATGGGTTTGGTGAGAAAGCTCTCGGCTGAGCCGAGAGGTACGGAGAAACGAAGGACTGAAAGCAGAACTTTCAGGAACGGTGGAGAGGGGAACCCGAAAGCGAAACTTTTGGGAACGGTGGCTTTTGAAACCCGAAACAAAATTTCGGGGAACGGTGGCTTTTAAAGTTCCAGTTCCTTGGAGAGTCCGAAGAGGTTGAGGGCGTGCTGGAGTTCGTGGACATAACAGACGTTGGAGATGACGGTATCAGGCAGTGACATTTCCGTGATATGGTATTCGATGGAGTAAGTGCCGTCGTTGTATTCCTCGATGGAGAGGTCGAAGTAATCCTCGAATATGCCGTACTTAAATCCTCCGTTTTTCTCGTCGAAGTTCTTTGCCAAGAATGTCTGTGTGATGAAGATGGGGAAGGCATCCATAACAGAGCACCATGTTTGCAGTTCCTTCGAGAAGAACAGCCAGTTGCCATCCTTCATTTGCAGTCCTTGAATGGTGTGAGGGTGTCCATTCAGCAGCAGCTTATCACCTATAGTCAAGCCTGTTATTTCCATGATTAAGATATTAAAGTTCGATGTCTTTTTCTATGCCGATTACTTGTAGGAAGTGCTGGAGCAGGTGTACGTATTTGCATTGGCATACAGCAAATTCGTGTTTGCTGAAATGGACGAAGGTCTCTATGCGTCCACCATCCCAAATCAGTTGTCCACCACCTTCGATATTGGCAAAGTTGATGTCAGCGATGATAAAGCCAATACCTGTGTGCTTGAATCCGTTCTTCATGAGGATTTCGGAGGTGAGTGGAATGGGGCGCAGTTCACTTATCAGACAAGGTTTCTCGTCGGATAATCCTACGTTGCCGTAATCGTCGATGAATCTTACTTTTGCTTTTTGCTTGTTTATCATCACCCAGTCACCGATGCTTAGGTTGTAGGGTGTGAAGTAAGGCGTTTGTTTCCGGCTCATGATGTCATTTCTTGATGAGTTGTTCGTAGATTTTGGTGAGTTCCGTATCGGATGTCGTTGGATGGTCTTTGAGCACTTTCAGGAATTTCTCACGTCCCAGGGCGCGGTAGAATTTTACGAAGTCCTTGCGGCAGAGGTCGGCGGGTTCACCTGGTTCGATAGCCTTTTCCCGTCCTGCTTTTTCCGCTTCGAGCGAACATTCGTAGATGTCCTTTCCTTCCTTGTTCACGATGATGTACTCATGCGAATTGAATTTTACTTCACCTGTATGTCGGGCGATGGAAAGGTAAGTGTTTGCCCAATATTCTTCTGCCATGCAGACAGGTGCGAAAGTATTAGTTCCCATGAAAGTAAACTTGAAATAAGAAAACGAAGAATGCAAATGCTATGAGCCATCCTAAGATGGTGAAGAGGAAGGTGATTTTCCATGTGCGTCGAGCCGAACGCTCGTATTCACGTGCCTTGTTGATAAATGTAAGGTTTTCGCCAAAGCGAGTATCGAATACGCTTCTCACGTATTTAGTGGCAAAGACAGATATTCGTTTTCTCTCTTCTTCAGACAACAAGACGAGTGGCTTGTCGGTGTTGTCATCCATCGATGGGGCATAGATATAGAGAGAGGATGGCTTGCAGTCCAGTTCGTATCTCTTTTTCAGGTCGTCACAGCCGATGGTAGTTTCTCTGACTTCCGCACGGATGCGGACTTCGAACACGCCGAATTGCTCGTATAGTTCTCGTGCGCGTTTCTCAATCTGCTTGGCGTTTGCTCGTGCCAGACTGAGGATTCGCTTGTAGTCTGATTCGTTCAGCTCGATTTTGGGGTGAACGTAGGGTTCTTTGAGGTAAGTGTTTGCCATTTGTTTTTGGGGTTTATGGGGTTAATGGTTTTTATGAGTGGGCTCTCGGCTGAGCCGAGAGGTACGGAGAAACGAAGGACTGAAAGCAGAAGTTTCAGGGACGGTGGAGAAGGGAACCCGAAAGCGAAACTTTCGTGAACGGTGGCTTTTGAAATCCGAAACAAAATTTCGGGGGACGGTGGCTGGAGGGGCTAAGTGGCATCTACCCACGGGGAGAGTTGGAGGGGAGCGATTCTTGGCTCGTAGTCGTTGCAGTATTTCTTGGGACGTGCCACGAATCGTTCTCCGTTGATTTTGCAAACTGCTATGATGGGGTCTTGTGGTACGCACCTCATACAGATGGCGTGTCGGCAGTCCATGCAGCAGACGCCCGTCTGTTGTTTCTTTGTTTTCTTTGATGCTACAGCCATTTCTCGTTGAGTAGTTTCGTGCAGAGTGCTTCGCACAGCTTCTGTGCCATGCCCACCTCTACCGCATTACCGATGAATTTCTTTTGTTCTGCCTGTGTTCCTACGAGGATGTAGTCGGGTGGAAATCCCATGATGCGTTTCAGTTCCATTACTGTGAGCATTCGCATTCTGATGTCGATGATGCCGTACATTGCCATGAATTCCTTGATTTGTCGAGTCATGGGTGAGTCGTGCTCATAGATTTCGATGGCGAGGTCGCCTTGTTCCGTGCTGACCAGGTAAGGAGGCATCTTGTCCATCCGTGCAATGAGTGTGAAACAAGGCTTTTCGATGCTTCCTCCATCGCTTTGGAACGAATACGGATTCATTAGGTACTGAGATGACGCTAATCTTAGCTTATCGAGAGGCACGTCTGGCATGGGAGCATCCATGTCGATGCTTACGAGTGCATGGCGTTCCTTGGTGGTGATGGTGGGGTTAGGTTCGTCGATAGAACTATTGTAGCCATTCCCGAAGTAGGCAGTCACGAAAGCGTGTCGGTCCTTTGTGGTGATGGTAGAAGCTGGTACGTTGAGAGAATGATTATGCTCGTTACCACCATAATACTCAGAGATGAAACGTGCAGATACCAGAGCGTGATGATCCACGCACGTGACTGTGCACGCTGGCTGTTCGATGCTTTGATTCTTGCTCATCGGTTCACCTGAGAACTGCTTACTGAGAAAATTCAGTTTGACCAATCCGAGGCGGTTCTGTACCGCCACGGTGGGACATGGTTCGTCGATGGATGGCGCGTTATGCTGTGCGGACTGGTTCATGGAATTGTACTTGAGAATCCATGCGTCGTGCTTGTCCTTTCCACCTGCCACGAACTTCACCAGTCCTGCATAGATGCGCTGAAGTGTTTTCTCGCAGAGCGGCTTCTTACGTTGAAATATGCTTGTCCCTTCATCTTGGAGGTCGAGCACATCGCGGACGGCTTTCCATTTCTTGTAGGTGAGGAACATGCCAGAGTCGCCATCCTTGGCGTATGTAGGTATAGGGAAAGCGATGGGTAGTCCGATTTGTGCGAAGAGTCCGAAGAACCTTTTCCTTGAAGTGTATGCGCCAAAGTCAGCGGCATTGAGGATGCGGTAATCGAATTCATAGCCATAGGCGTTCACCTGCTTCACCCATCGGACGTAATCCGCGCCGTTGAAACGAGAGAGTGGATGTCCGTTCTCGTCGAGTTTTCCCCACGACATGAATTCCTCCACATTCTCTATTTGGATATAGTTGGGTCTGATGGCTTCGATATAGCGGAACAGGTGTTCAGCGAGTGTGCGGCTGTCCGCATCCCTTGGCTGTCCTCCCTTTGCCTTCGAGAAGTTCGTGCATTCCAGCGATGCCCACAGTACGACGCGTGCGTCATGGTATAGGCTCTTCATCTTGTGCAGGTGCTCGATGAGCGGAGTGAGTTCCAGTGTGCGAATATCCTCCGTGAAATGCAGGGCGTCGGGATGGTTAGCCTGGTGCGAGAGGATGGCATTGGCATCATGGTTGACACAAGCAATCACCTTGGCGCATTTAGAGCCGTTGATGGTTGCATGTTCAACGCCAGTGGACGTTCCACCAGCCCCACAGAAGAGGTCTATATATAATAGGTAAGGACAGGAGCTCATAGATTTCTTTCTTTCTGATGACCGAAAGCAGAACTTTCGGGAACGGTGGTTTTGGAAAAGCGGATTCGCAGAGGGTGCGAAAATGGATTTGTAAAAAATTTTATCTCTTTAAAATTCGCTTGCAAATATAGCAGATAAATTTTTATCAACAAAAATTTTTATGCAAAAAATTACGAATTGCCTAAAATATTTTCACACAAATAAATTTTTACCTCAAAATAATTTTTGTGTAGGATAAAATTTTTATTATATTTGCACAAAAATAAAACACACATGTATAAGTTCAATCAGAAACTGCTTCAGCTCTTTCCCTTGCTGACGAGTAAGAATCTTTTGGAGGTCCGAAAGTTGATAGAGGAAGACAGTGACGAGTTGCAGAAGATGAAGCGGAGGAAGCGAGTACGTCTTTCCACACTTATCTACTACTGCAACCGCTACTGGATTGGGACGAGTGCATTTATCACGCCCGATGGTGAGGGAGAGAACGACTACAAGGTGTTTAAGGGGAAGTGGACGGACATCACCTTTGACATCCAGACGTTGCTGAGTGACTTGCTTTCCCGTCCAGGTGTGTCAAGTAAAATCAAGCTAAGGGAAGTGCTTGGAACGAATCAAGTCACTTTCGACCAGTGGTTTCCGCCGAAGGACGACAAGCCTTCGAATATATGGGTAGGAGAATTCCTGCGTTTGTGCGATGCTTTCTCTTTGAATCCGAGTAAGTATCTGATAGACAAGAATTCCCCCGTGAAAGACATCTATAAGAGTTTAGACTACCAGAAGCAGGGAGAAACGAATATCACGATAGGCTTGTTGCGTGTTCAGATTAGCAAGTTGGAAGAGAAAATCGAGGAGATGCAGCGTGAGAATGACGCTTTACGTGCTCGTATTCTGAAGAGTGCCTATACGCGAGAAGAGTCAAAGGACGAATGACAAAATAACATTATGATTTCATACAAATACAAACTCTACAAGACACAAAAATCGAAGCACCTGGACAAGATGCTCCGTGAGGCCTGTTTTGTATGGAATCATGCGCTTGCCTTGGAAAAACGGTACTACCGTATGTTTGGTAAGTACATCGGTGCAAACAGGATGCAGAAACATTTCGATAAGCGAATCAAACGTAATATACTCCACAGCCATACACGGCAGGAGATATTGCAGCGGCTTGATACGG
>Ga0326511_10003099_pt1 | contig 13413 bp, 7 predicted proteins | sample 0_2496_0518_D_FD_203701 | JGI IMG/M metagenome (GOLD analysis project Ga0326511, IMG submission 203701) | Bovine rumen microbial communities from UC Davis, California, United States - 0_2496_0518 | ecosystem: Host-associated > Mammals > Digestive system > Stomach > Rumen | place: USA: California... | reverse complement strand
TTGCAAAATTACAACATTTTATTGTAAACGACAAAGAAATAATACAATTTTTTCTAAGCTTCAGCCTGATTCAAATAGTCCGGTAGGCATGGCATGTTTCTTCAACCTAATTCAAATATTCCCGTAGGCATGGTACGTTTCAACACTTCCAATGCAAAGTCCTTGCCAGCCACGACGCCATAGGACCTGAGAATGCTTTCCACCGTTTTGCGTGCCAACTCCGGATGGTTGTTTTCTTCCGACAAATGGCAAAGCCACACGTGGCGCAGGTCTTCGCTCATGTTGCAGGCAATAGCCTCAGCACAATCAACATTGCTCAGATGACCGGTCTTGCTGTGTATGCGCACCTTCAAATGCTGCGGATAAGGTCCATGCTCCAGCATTTCCAAATCATGATTGGCCTCAATCACCAAATGCTGTGCTCGCCCAATGTATTGAGCCATCTCGTCGGTCACACAACCTGCATCGGTGATAACACAGAAGTTGGCGCCTTCCGTCTCAATAAAATAGCCCACATTGTCGCTGCTGTCGTGTGGCACGGAAAAGGGCGTAACGGTGAAATCGCCCATCTGAACAGTAACGCCAGGTTCCAGGATGCGACGCAATTCGGTTCCCACCTTGCGCTGCACGCAATAGTTGCGGTCAATGCCCTTGTGCACAGCGGCCGTTGCAAAGACAGGCAAATGCATGTCATAACTGATGCTGCCCACCGACTTAATGTGATCGGCATGGTCGTGGGTAATGAGTATGCGCCTCACGTGCGACAAATTCAGACCATAGTCTTTGAAGTGCTTGCGCAGTGTGCGTATGCCCACCCCAACGTCGATCAACAAACCGTCGGTCTCCGTAAAAAGGTAGTAGCAATTTCCGCTACTTCCGCTTCCAAAAGAGATAAATTTGAGCATCGTTTTTCTAATTTGGCTGCAAAGGTAGCAAAAAAATCTATATCTTGACAGCCCCACTCTGAAGTTTTTAAATCGTTTGCCAGTATTTTGGAAAGATTAATAATTAGAACTCCCCACGAATGGAAGATTCGGCATTAGAACGGAAGACCCACGGCAAAACAGAAAAATCAGAACGGAAGACCCACGGCAAAGTGGAAAGCATAGTCACGACTGAAGCGAGGATGGATGATGGGAAAATGTTCGTCGTCGTCAGACTCATAGGCAGGATTAATGGCTTTCATTCCAAGATCAAAACGAAGAATGAAGTAATCGAAATTGAAACGCAGCCCCAATCCATAGCTCACAGCCATTTGCGACAGGAACTTATCTGCCTGGAACTGTCCGCCTGGCTGGTTCTCATAGCTGCGCAGGGTCCAGATGTTGCCCGCATCCACAAAGAGTGCACCGCCAAACTTCCAAAACAAATGGGTGCGATACTCTGCGTTCAGGTCGATCTTCATGTCGCCCGTCTGATTGATGAAGTTGATGCGACCGTCGCGCTCTTTATACTTTCCAGGTCCCAGCGACCTGACACTCCATCCACGCACACTGTTGGCACCGCCGGAGAAATAGCGTTTCTCGAATGGCAGCACAGTGCTGTTGCCGTAAGGGTAGGCAATGCCAACCCCCAAATGAAACACCAACTGGTTGTTGGCATCTATCAGAAAAGAGCGTGTCAGGTCAATATCGCCTTTCACGTACTGTGCAAAGGCAATGTTGAACAGGCGATACTGGTCTTTGCTGTCTTTTTCGGCCCCAAACACGCGGGCACCCAGCGACAGCACATTGCCCGAAGTCTCAATATTGGTCTTCACAGCCACGTTGCGGTGGTTATAAGTATAGCCAAAGCCTATCTTGGTGATGAACAGGTCTTCGTAGTTATAGCGCAGAATGGCATTGCGCGAGTTTTCACTGTCAAGATACTCCCTGCGGAAAGTTGACGAGATCCAGGGCATGAACACATAGTTCAGGTCTAGCAAATCCAGTTGATAGCGGTCGTGCCGATGCGGAAAAGACCACTTATAGCGCCATGCCGTGGAAAGCACACGACGGTGAAATTCCGGGCGGTTCTGCATGTCGTAGAGCAGCGAAACCTCGCTCGATGCATTGACTTGGCGACGAATGGAACGGGTGACGAATGGCGTAATGAAACGGGGAAACGACAGACGCGTCTCAACCGAATACTCCAAAAAGTTCTGGCTGCTATAGCCTTCCAAGCCACGAATGGCCTCATAGGCTCCACGCAATTCGATGCTGAAGAGCTCACTGCCACGAAACAAATTGCAATTCTGATAAGTGAGCGATGCTGCAGCACCCAGGTCGCCAGCAGTATTGGTGCCTTCAGGCTGGAAGCTCACGGTTGAAGGCTTGTTGGTTTGCAGCTGTATATCGCAATCCAGCCACCCCACGGGCAGCTCACTGTCAGTGGTGTCGGCCACCTGGCGCAAGGTGATATTGGTGTATTTAACAGCTTGCAGACGCCCAAACTGATTATAGGTCTGCTGCAGTCCAGTAGCCGAATAAGGCTGTCCGGCATGCAGATGTGTGCACTCTTCGAGCACACCATGCCGCAAATGTATGCGCGAATCGGCAGCATCACCGCTGGCATAGGCAATGTGACGCATCAGATAGCGCGTGTGCAGTGTGTCGGGCAAATCGCTTCTGTGGTTCTGTGCCAGTCGCAACGTCAGGTCAATCAGACGAGAACCTGGCAGTGTGTCGGCCTGATAGGAAATGTACTCCTTGTGGAAGCGATAGTAGCCCAGATCGGCCAGCACCGACGTAATGCGCTTTCGTTCAGCGTCGAGACGGGCCACATCGAACTTCATGCCTTCATGCAACGTTCGATTGGCACTGTCGCCACGCTCGGCAAGCGTCCTGGCAATGACCGTATCGGCAATTTCATAGCGCAGACTTTTCACAAAGAAAGGCTCGCCGGGATGCAGCAGATAGGTCACATCGGCTTTGCGCCCATGACATTGTGCCAGCAGTTCCACTAATGCGTTCAAATAGCCTTCATTGCGCAACTCCTGCTGCAAGTCGCGACATGTCTGTGCAGCCAGAAGCGAATCGTAGAGCACCGGTGGCTCACCCATGTTGCGCAACGTGCGGTTCAACCATCGTGTGGTGTCACGGCCCGACAAGGAATAGGTGGCCAGCGGCAACTTAAAAAGAGAGAACCAGCGCGCATTGGGATTCTGTCGCACATAGCTGCGCAACTGGCTGGTGCTTATATCGAAATAGTTGCCATCGGTCTGCACACGCACCTTGTTGAGCAAATGCTCATTGTCTGGCACATAGCGCGTGGTTGAACAGGCCCCACACAGGATGGCCAGCACAACCCATGACAACAAGAGGTAAAGCTTTTTTTGCATAATTCACGTGCAAAGGTACGAAAGAGTTAGGATATTTCCAAACTTTTTCATACCTTTGCACGAAAAGTATTTTACATGCTAAGTAAGAATTTCATAAAACAGGTGCGCCAACTGGAGCAAAAAAAGTATCGACAACGCGAAGGCTTGTTCGTGGCCGAAGGTCCCAAAGTGGTTGGCGATCTGCTCAGGGCCGGCTTTGTGCCCCGTCAACTGGTGGCCACGAAAGAGTGGGAAGAAGCACCGTTTCAAGGCGAAGTGACTGAAGTGACACCCGACGAGCTCAGAAAGGTGAGTTTCCTGCAGCATCCGCAACAGGTGCTTGGCGTGTTTCCCCTGCCCCACCCTGCGGCTGAAAGTCTTCCCACAGGCACGCTTTCGCTGGCACTCGACGGAGTGCAAGACCCGGGAAATCTGGGCACCATCATCCGCATTGCCGACTGGTTTGGCATCACCCGCATCTTCTGTTCGCCCGACACGGCCGACGCCTGGAACCCCAAAGTAGTGCAGGCCACCATGGGCAGCATTGCCCATGTGAGCATTGTCTACACCGAACTGTCCTCCCTGCTCAGTGGCACCTCCATGCCCATCTACGGAACCTTGCTCGATGGAAAGAACATCTATCAGCAGGAACTTGCAGCCGAAGGGGTCATTGTCATGGGCAATGAGGGCAAAGGCATTTCGGCAGCCATACGCCAGTTGGTCACGCAGCCCCTGCTCATTCCCTGCTTCAACAGTGGCGAAACAGCCGAAAGCCTGAACGTGGCCATTGCAACGGCCATCACCTGTGCTGAGTTCAAACGCCGAAGTCTGGCAAAATGAAAAGAACAGGCCGACACCCTTTATATTATAAATAAGGTGTCGGCCTGTTTCCTTTTGAGCATTCCAAACGAATTATTCCGCAAACGAATTATTCGTCGAGCAAAATCTTCATCATTTCAACGGCAGCCTTTGCCACACTGGTGCCAGGACCGAAGATGGCAGCCACACCAGCCTTGTAGAGGAAGTCGTAGTCCTGAGCGGGAATCACGCCACCGGCAATAACCATGATGTCCTCACGCCCCAGTTTCTTCAATTCCTCAATGAGCTGCGGAATGAGCGTCTTGTGGCCAGCAGCCAACGACGAAGCGCCCACACAGTGCACGTCGTTCTCAACAGCCTCACGGGCAGCCTCGGCGGGAGTCTGGAACAACGGTCCCATATCAACGTCAAAGCCACAGTCGGCATAACCCGTGGCAACTACCTTTGCACCTCGGTCGTGACCGTCCTGTCCCATCTTAGCAATGAAGATGCGCGGACGACGACCTTCCTTCTTAGCAAACTCGTCGGTCAGCTTGCAAGCCAACTCAAAGTCGCTGTCATTCTTTGATTCTGCACTATACACGCCTGAAATTGTTCTGATTACTGCTTTATAACGGCCCACGATTTTTTCGCAGGCATCTGAAATCTCACCAAGCGTACAACGCAACTGGGCAGCCTTGACGGCCAGATCCAGCAGGTTGTTCTCGCTCTTGCGGCCTTCCTTGAAGTCACGCACACAATCCGTGATGGCCTTCAGAGCAGCCTGACAAGCGGCCTCATCACGGGTGCTGCGCACCTGCTTCAGGATTTCCTCCTGCTGCTTGCGCACAGCGGTGTTGTCCACCTCGAGAATGTCAATGGGGTCCTCATGCTCCAAACGGTACTTGTTGGTTCCCACGATGGTCTGAACGCCTGAGTCGATACGAGCCTGCGTGCGAGCTGCGGCCTCTTCGATGCGCATCTTGGGCAGACCCGTCTCGATGGCCTTGGCCATACCGCCCAGTTTCTCAATCTCCTGAATGTGCTCCCATGCCTTGTGCACCAGCTCGTTGGTGAGCGTCTCCACATAGTAGGAGCCAGCCCAGGGGTCAATCTGCTTGCACACCTTGGTCTCGTTCTGAATGTAGATCTGGGTGTTGCGGGCAATACGGGCAGAGAAGTCGGTGGGCAGGGCAATGGCCTCGTCGAGGGCGTTGGTGTGGAGCGACTGGGTGTGACCCAGCACGGCAGCCATGGCCTCGATGCAGGTGCGGCCCACGTTGTTGAAGGGATCCTGCTCGGTGAGGCTCCAGCCAGAGGTCTGCGAGTGGGTGCGCAGGGCCAGCGACTTGGGGTTCTTGGCACCAAACGACTTCACAATCTTGGCCCACAGCAGACGGCCAGCACGCATCTTGGCAATCTCCATGAAGTGATTCATGCCGATGGCCCAGAAGAACGAGAGGCGTGGAGCAAAGGCATCGACGTCGATGCCGGCATTGACACCCGTGCGCAGATAGTCCATACCGTCGGCCAGCGTGTAGGCCAGCTCAATGTCGGCCGTGGCACCTGCCTCCTGCATGTGGTAGCCGGAGATAGAGATGCTGTTGAACTTGGGCATCTTCTGCGAAGTGTACTCGAAGATGTCGGCGATGATCTTCATCGAGAATGCAGGGGGATAGATGTAGGTGTTGCGCACCATGAACTCCTTCAGAATATCGTTCTGAATGGTTCCGGCCATTTCCTCCAACTGGGCACCCTGCTCCAGACCGGCCACGATGTAGAAGGCCAGGATGGGCAGCACGGCACCATTCATGGTCATTGAGACCGACATCTTGTTCAAGGGAATGCCCGAGAACAGCACCTTCATGTTTTCCTCGTTGCAGATGCTCACGCCGGCCTTGCCCACATCGCCCACCACGCGGGCGTTGTCGGGGTCGTAGCCACGGTGTGTGGGCAGGTCGAAGGCCACGGAGAGACCCTTCTGTCCGGAAGCCAGGTTGCGGCGGTAGAAGGCGTTCGACTCTTCAGCCGTGGAGAAGCCAGCATACTGACGGATGGTCCACGGGCGGAACGGGTACATCATGGAGTACGGGCCACGCAGATAGGGGGGAATGCCGGCGGCGAAGTCCAGATGCTCCATGCCTTCCAGGTCTTCCTTCGTATAGACGGGCTGAATGTCAATCTGCTCGGGCGTGCGCCAGTTGGCGGTGATGCCGTTCTCCTGCTGCCACTGCTGACCATTCTTCTGCTGAATGCCAGCGTAGATATCTATATCTTTAAAATTCTTTCTCATCGTTCATATTTACTATTTGACGATTTACTATTGACTATTTATTTACGATTTTTTTGATTTAGCTATTTCGTCTGCACTCATTCTTGTCCTTGTCGTAACAATCGAAAGTTCGTCATCCGTTCCTGCAATTCGTGCTTATCCATAAGGATTTAAATCATTAAATAGATAAATCGAAAATAAATCGTAAATAGTAAATAGTGAAATCGTAAATTAACTATATTCCTAATTTCGCATTATACGCACGGAGCGTTTCGAGCTGGTTAGACTTAACGTGAATGAAGTTCTCAATGCCAGCAGCCTTCAGGTCGTCCATGCAGGCAGGAGCACCAGCCACAACATACATGGCACGGCCATTCAGATACTTGAAGGCAGGAATGGCATACTCAGCATACTCGTCGTCGCTGGAACAGATGACCACGATGTCGGCCTTGGCCTGCAAAGCAGCATCTACTCCTTCCTCAACAGTCTTGAAGCCCAGGTTGTCCATCACCTTGTAGCCGGCAGCAGCAAGGAAGTTGCAAGAGAACTGGGCACGGGCCTGACGCATGGCCAGATTGCCAATGGTGAGCATGAAGGCAATGGGCTGCTTGGCAGCCTTCTCCGTGGAGAGACGCAGGGTCTCGAACTCGCTGGCCAGACGCTCCTTGTTCAGAACAGCCTGTCCGCCCTCTTCGTGGCCACAGGCGCAGCAGCACTGCACGGGCTGCTTGCCGTCGCTGGTCTCCGTGAAGTTGGGGAACTGGTTGGTGCCCAGGATGAACTCGCGGCGGGTGGCGGCAGCGGCGTGACGCTTGTCGTTGCTGGCGTTCACGGCGTTGGTGATGTTGCCCTTCAGAGCCTCACAGAGGAAGCCGCCTGCCTCTTCCACGGCGAGGAAAAGCTTCCAGCCTTCCTTTGCCAGTGCATCGGTGAGGTGCTCAATGGTGTAAGAACCGCCTGCCACGTCGACCAACTTGTCGAAGTGGGCCTCTTCCTTCAGCAGCAGCTGCTGGTTGCGGGCAATGCGCTCAGCAAACTCAGTGGGCTGCTCATAAGGCTTGTCAAACGGTGTGACCACGATAGAATCGACATTGGCAATGGCAGCCGACATGGTCTCGGTCTGCGAGCGCAGCAGGTTCACGTAGCTGTCGAACAGTGTCTGATTGTATTCCGAGGTAACGGCGCACACGTGCATCTGTCCACAGGTGCAGTTCAGCACCCTGTCGCCCACGAACTGCTTCACGATCTGAGCCCACAGCAGGCGGGCAGCACGGAACTTGGCAATCTCCATGAAGTAGTTCTCGCTGACGCCCATGTTGAACTTGATGCGCTTGGCAGCCTCGCAAGCATCTACACCAGCCTCGGTGAGCACGTTCAGATACTCGGCGCCCCAAGCCAGTGCATAGCCCAGCTCCTGATAGATGTAGGCTCCTGCATTGTTGAGTGCCACAGAGTTCACGTTGATGCAACGATAGCCGGGCAGCTCCTTCAGGGCAGCAATCAGCTGAGGAGCAGCCTCAGCACACAGTGCAGAAGTGTCCTTGCCCTTGGTCAGGATTTTCTCGATGGGGTCGAAGTTGACAGAGCCCTTCAGTTCTGCCAGGGGGTAGTTGTTCTGCTTGAAGTAATCCACCAGCACGTTGGCCAGTTCCACGCAGTGACGCTGACAGGTCTTGAAGTTCAGCTCAATATACTGCGGCAGAATGCCCTCGAGCAGTGTGGCCACAAACTCCTTGCTCACCTTGTCGCCAGGAATCGTGAAGCCCAGCGAGTCAACGCCTTTGTTCAGCACATCGAGCGCCTTGGCATTAGCGGCCTTGGCATCCTCGGCCAAAATGTCCTGGCGCACGAACCACAGATTGTTGTCCTTCTTGTTGCCACGCACAAACGGAAACTCGCCTGGCAGCGAATCGACTGCCTTCAGGTCCTTCAAGTCTTCGCGACGGTAGAAGGGCTGCACGTTAAAACCTTCGTTGGTTCTCCACACAAGTCGCTTCTGGAAGTCGGCCCCTTTCAGGTCTACTTCAATCTTGTCCAGCCACTCTTGCGTGGTGGGCGCAGTGAACTCGGTGAAGAGTTTTTCTTTAATGTTTGACATAGTTTTTATGAGTTATAATAAAAGTTGTTTCAAGCTAAAAAGTATGCAAATATACAAAAGACTTATCAGTTGCACTTGCATATTGCACGTTTTTTGCCACACCTTAATGATTTTTAACGGCATCATTCCCATACGGCCAGCATGGGCTGACGCAGGGAGCGCAATGTCCACTCCGAACGTGCCTTCCACTCATCCATCGTTCGCACGTCGTGCTTGCTCCAGGCCGAACCGAAATAGTAGGTGTAGGCACTGCCCTTGTAGCTGCGCTGCACGCCGAGCACGTGGCCCTCGCTGCCGCCACTGGGCTGGCTGAAGAGCAGTTTCGTTGTTTCGCTGACGCCTTCAGGGAAGAGTGCGCCCACAAAAAGCTGGCAGTTGTTCACGCGTGGATTGTCGGTGGGGTCGGCATAGGCCACATAGTCCTGTGCCAGCACCATGTTGTCCTTGTCTTCCGAATGAATCACCACGCCTGCTGCCAGATCGACCGGGTGGGTCAGACCGTCATACCACACCGTCATGCGGTTGAAGTTAGAGCCCTTGTCGAGCGAAACGATGCGGTGTTCCACCACGGCTGTGTCGCCACCCACTGCCGACTGGCCATAGTCCAGCTGCACGGTGGTGCGCATGGGGCCGTTGTCGAGCACCTGATAGCTTTTGAAACAGTACGGGTAGACCAGTTTTCCATCGGCCATGAGGGCCGGTGTGCCGCAGCCCAGCGTGGCCCCCACCTTATAGAGGTCCATGCCACGGCCATGATCGTTGTGATAGGAGTTCAGCCTGTAGAGCGAATCGCCGCGCTGGCGGTTCTCCCTGCGCAGCTTCTCCACAGCGGGCATCATCACCACGTCCTCAATCCAGTAGCGCTGCTCCACCACCAGCTCGGGTGTGTTCTTCGACCACACATCGGTGCCATAGCTGCGCTCGCCCGTGCGCTGCAGTGCCGGACCGTAGACGCGGTAGGCGCCACGGTCGTTCTCCCAGGCATAGTCGTCCTTGCGTTCGGGGTAGATGCGGCCGTAGCACACGGTGGGATAGACCTTGGGCGTGCCTTTTCTGATCGTAAACGTGAGCTTGCCATGAGGGCGCACACCGGCATCGAGCAGCACCAGGCCGTCGTGGCTGAGCTGGTAGGGCACCTCGAGACCGCCTTCGTCGAACACGATGAACTGGCGACCGCCCTGAATGCCCAGACGCTCACAGAGCTGATTGGCCGCAACCTCGACCACCTGCTGTCTGAACTCGTTGCTCTCGTTGGAAATCGAGAGTCTCAGCGTTTCGTTCCTGCCATTGAGCAGCATGTCCTCGAAGCGCAGGTGCTCGCAGGCTGCCAGCAGGAAGGCACCCACGCCGAAGTTGGCCTGCGAATGGGCATCGACCGTCTTGGTGGGGTCGGGCTTTTCGCCGATGGGCTGCACAAAGCCCACACTGCCATCGGGCTGCAGGGCCGTCGTCGTGAGATAGTCCCAGGCCCTGCTGATCACGGGCTCATAGGTGGCACGGTCGAGCAGACCGTGGTTCACGCCCCACAGCATGCCGTAGGTGAAGAAGGCTGTGCCCGAAGTCTCAGGGCCGGGCGCGTCGTCCTCGCAGAGCATGGACCGGCTCCAGTAGCCCCCCGGCCGCTGCACGCGGGCCACGCCCTCGGCCAGTTCGCGGAAACGCTGCAGGAAGAAGTCGCGATGCTTATAGTCGGCTGGCATGTCGTTCAGCACCTTGGCCAGTCCGGCCAGCACCCATCCATCGCCGCGCGCCCAGAAGCTCTTGCCGCCATTGCAGGCGGTCTTCACCTTGGGAAAGATGTACTTGGCATCGCGGTAGTACAGCTGTTCTTCCTTGTCGTACATCAGCGCGTCGGCCCACTTGAAATTATCGTAAAGCTTGTCCAGATACTTCACCTCGCCCGTGGTCTTATAGAGCTTGGCAAAGACAGGCATGACCATATAGAGCGCATCGGCCCACCACCAGAAGTCTGTTTCCTGCGAGCGGCACTCGGTGTCCATCACCTCAATGGCCCGCTTGATCTTGAAGGGGTCGGGGTTCAGTTCATACAAGTCGAGATAGGTCTGGAAACAAATTTGCCAGTCGCCAAAGAGCACGTAGTCCTGTCCTTCGCCATAGTTCTTGTACTTCCACTTCGAGGGGTCTTTCTCCTGGGCGCCCATCCACTTGTTGTGCCGGGCCCAGGTCTCGCTGTAGTCGCGCCAGCGGGCCACCTCAAGCAGTCGGTAGGCTTCCATGTTACCGGTGTGATAGGCTGCCTCGTCCCAGAACGAGCGCACCTGTGGTTTGTGGTGCTGCTGCCAGTAGTCGTTCACCTTGGTAATCATCTCGATGGTCGAGAGCTGTTTGGTCTCCGGACGCTTCTTGCGGCTCCGCGCATCGGCAGCAAGCGCCACGCACAAGAGCGCAGTCAGCAGTAGTGTGAATCGTTTCATATCAGTAGTTATTGGTAAAGTTATTTCAGATGGTCATTGAAGAAGTTGACGCACTGGCGGAACAGGTGATTGCGGGTGTTGCCGCCGTAGATGCTGTGGTTGCGGTTGGTATAGACCAGCTGACTGAAGTCCTTGTCGGCCTGCACCAGTGCCTCCACATATTCGGCCGTGTTCTGATAGTGCACGTTGTCGTCGGCCAGCCCGTGACAAAGCAGCAACGCGCCATGCAGCTTGGCCGCACGGGCTATCGGGCACACCTGGTCGTAGCCCTGCGGGTTCTCCTTGGGAGTGCGCATAAAGCGCTCGGTGTAGACGGTGTCGTAGAAGCGCCAGCACGTGGGCGGCGCAATGGCAATGCCACAGGCAAAGACCGGCCGGCCTTCGCTCATCGACATGAGCGTGTTCCAACCGCCATAGCTCCAGCCCCAGATGCCTATGCGGTTCTTGTCCACATAAGGCTGCTGGCCCAGCCACAGGGCTGTCTCCACCTGGTCGCGGGCTTCCAGTTCGCCCAGCCGCAGATAGGTGCACTTCTCGAACTCGGCACCACGGCCGCCCGTTCCGCGATTGTCCACACACACCACGATGTAGCCCTGCTGTGCCAGGTATTGCTCAAGGATGGCTCCCTGACCGCTCATTCCGATTCCCCAGGTGTTCTTCACCTGCTGCGAACCAGGACCGCCATATTGGTACATCACCACGGGATATTTCTGTTTTGGATTGAAGTTGGCAGGTTTCACCATCCAACCCACGAGTTTTGTATCAGGTGTAGCGAAGATGAAGATTTCCTTCTTTCCCATGTCGTAGGAATCGTACTTCTGCTTCAATTCCTTGTTGTCAATCAACGTGGTGAGTGTTTTGCCTTGATTGTTGCAGAGCGAATAGACGGCAGGATTGTTGAGGTCGCTCCATGTCAATACGAAGTTCTTGAAGTTATTGGCAAAGATAGCCGAGTTCCAACCTTCCTTCTCAGTCAGACAGTCCACCTTTCCGTTCTTTCTTGACACATAGACCTTCTGGCTGGTGGGGTCTCCATTGAGGGCTGCGAAATAAAGGTCGCCAGTGGTCTCATCATAACCATAGACGTCAGTAACGATCGTATGAGCGATGCCACCAAGGCGCTGCCCAGGCTTTTCCAGGTCGCCCACCTTGCGCTGCATCTGCCCGTTCAGGGTGTAAAGATAGATGTGGTTGTAGCCGTCGCGCTCGCTGGTGAGCACCAAGTGATTGTCGGTCAGCACCAGGTTGGCAAACACGTTTTCGTTGATGTACTTATCCACCTTGTCCTCGATCACCTGCTGGCACACGGTGCTCAGCGCATTGGCCATGAACACCCGCAACACGTCCTGATGACGGTTGAGCGTGAAGATGGCCACCTTCGACGGGTCGCTGGTGGCAACAATGCGGGGAATGTAGCCGTCGGCATCAAGGGGCAGCTGCATGGTGCGCGTCTGGTGGCTCTTGATGTCGTAGCTCAGCACGCTCAGCTTCGAGTTCTGCTCGCCTGCCTTGGGGTATTTGTAGCTATAGAAGCCGGGGTAGGCAGCATACTCTTCGCGGGCAGGATGGGAGCCACGGAACAGGGGCATGGCATACTCCCTGACCTGCGACTCGTCGTAGCGCACCCAGACGATTTGCTTCGAGTCGGCCGTGAAGACCATGGCCGAGTTGAAGGAGAACTCTTCTTCGTTCACCCAGTCGGGCAGACCGTTGATCACTTCATTGAACCTTCCGTCCTTGGTCACCTGGCTCTCGGCATTGCCGTAGAGCAGCTTCACCAGAAAGATGTTGCCGCCACGCACAAAAGCCACCTGCGTTCCGTCGGGACTCCACACGGGCGTTTGCTGGGGACCGCCATCGCTCAGGGGTTCCAGCTTGTTGTTGGCCAGGTTATAAATATAATAGGTGGCGGTGAACGAGTGGCGATAGATTGACTTTGTTTGCGTCTGAATGAGCATGTTCTTGCCATCGGGACTCATGATGTAGCCATCTACACGCTCCACCTGGGGCCCACGGGCCTTGGCTGCGTCGAAGATGACAGCCACCTGCTTGCCCGTCTTGAACGAGCAGCGCACCACCTGGCGCCCGCCCTGCCCTATCTGGGCATACGACTCGCCGTCGCTCAAGGGCGTCACGGCCGCCATGCTCTCGCCACGGAAAGCACCTTGCGTAATTTCGCGCAGGTCCAGCTGCTGGCCTGCCACTATCTGCACGGCTGCCATGAGCAGGGCCGCACACAAAAGGAATGTCTTTTTCATTGCTGTGTTTTGGGTTTTATGCCTGCAAAGATACAACTTTATTCTGACATAAAGAAAAATAGCGACAAAAAGTTGTTGTTTTTCCATCATCAACGGGGCCGTGGTTTTTTCGATTTTCAAGACAAAATATTTTTGCAAAACAGAACCGGGAAATGGCTCCCCAGCCTGCATTACGCCTTCACCGACACCACGTTTCAGCCCCGCCCATGATGCGTTATGCCACAATCAGGGCCCCGTTGCGTCTCTGTTTGGGC
>Ga0326511_10003098_pt1 | contig 13413 bp, 24 predicted proteins | sample 0_2496_0518_D_FD_203701 | JGI IMG/M metagenome (GOLD analysis project Ga0326511, IMG submission 203701) | Bovine rumen microbial communities from UC Davis, California, United States - 0_2496_0518 | ecosystem: Host-associated > Mammals > Digestive system > Stomach > Rumen | place: USA... | reverse complement strand
GCGTCGCTCTTCGAACGCTCAAGTGCAGCTTTGTCCTCTTCCAGCTTGCGGTTGATGCGGACGATCTCTTCACGGCGCGCAATCTCAAGCTCAGTCGCGACTGCGTCCTTCTCTACGCCGACGATGAATTCTTTCATCTTCTTGGTGTACGACTTCTCAAAGCGCTTGCGGTTGAGGAGCTTCTCGTACACGCAGTATATCTCAGCGACAGTGATTGGGCCAAACTTGTTGACATACTTGGCACACGACAGGTAGCCGTTGCTGTCACGCACTTTCGGCGCAAATGGGTCAGAGCACGCGTCAGTCATGAGCTTGACGACTGTGTCGTTCTTGCGGCTCCACATCTTGTGGATCTCTTTTGCTGTCGGCTGAGGCTCACCATAGCCATGCTGCTTGAATTGGCGGAAGCAGATGGTCTTGAGCACCATGCTCATCCACTCACGGACCTTCTTGTCCTCAGGGCGGCACGCATAAGTCGAGCTGCCGTAGTAGACAGACCGATAGCTGCGCGCGGTGTCATTCGCAGTGTCATAGACGTTCCAGAGGATCTCGCCATTCGGAGCGACCTCGATGTTTGCGAGAGTCGCGTTGCGGACCATCTGCGAAGAGCCCCACTGGTTTCGCATGAAGAGCTTCACTCGGTAGAGGATCTCTTGTGCTTTTGGCGTGTAGAGGTCCGTGTGGATTGAGCGTTTCAACGTAGACATTGTCATTTCTCCTTTGATTTAGTTTACACAGATATTATATCAAAATTCTATGAGTTGTTAACTAGAACTTTCATTCGACGCAGATGATTTGTTCATTGGACTTAGGTAGTTTCACGACAGTGGTCCATGGTTCTCTGTAGTCGTATCCACCGACGTAGCACTCACGGACTCGGACTTCGAGATTGCCCCAGTTGGCGCGCATCTCGGTGAGGTTTTTGATGAGGTCATCTAGCTTCATGGTGTCTCCTTGATTTCATTTACATACATATTATAACATAAAAGCTCTAAGAAGTTAACTAATATTTTAGAAAATATGCCTCCAGGTTGCAAACCCTATCTGGCGCGCACATGGCGCCAGACATATTATAACAAATCTGTGGCCAAAAGTTAACTAAAAACGAACTGTCCATGGGCGAAACGGTCAATATAGATATACACCAGTCCCGGAACGGTTGCGTCCAGGATGGCTTGATCCCTGGCAAGGCGCTCCCTGCATATGCGAAAAAGGCCCTCAGGAAGGAGAAACCTGAGGGCCGGCGTAAACAAATAGCTTTTAGAGTGGTCAGTCAGCTGGGTCGAAGTCGACGACCTCGCCGAACTGGATGTTCTTGTGCTCACCTTTCTTCGTCGAGATCCAGAGGACAGGAACTTCAGGCGCACGGTCAGGCGTCATCTCTTCGCATTCGCAGTCGGTGAACACGACGATGCAGTCGACGTCGCAGTTGTTGTCTTTGAACCAGCTGAGAGCAGGAGAAAGGTACGTACCGCCACCACCATTGATGTCGTACTTCATCTCAGCGAGGTTGAGAGGCTCGTACTCGTCGAAGTGCATGTGGCTAGTGACACGAGTGTCGCACTGGATGAGGTCGAGGCTGTAGCCAGTGAACGCGCTTACGATGCCATTGACTTCACTCAGGAACTTCTCAGCGACCTGCACGACAGAGCCAGACGTGTCAAGCACTACGCCGACCTTCATCGCGTCGCTGTAGCTCGAAGGCAGGTACGTCTTCGACACTGCGAAGCGGCGGTTGCACTTGTTCCAGGTCCGCTTCGTGTCACCACCAACTTTGGTCACGAACTTGGCGAGGACCTCTTTCCAGTCAAGCTTCGGCTCAAGCAGCTCGTTGACGAGTCGCTGCAGATGGCCAGGAAGCTCACCGCGCTGGGCCATCATCGTAGCTGCCATCACAGCAGACTCGCGGATGCGCTCGCAAGCAGACTCAGTCACGTTTGGACGGTAGTCAGGGTCATGGCCAACCTTGCCAAAGCTGTCAGCGACGTCGCTGTCTTCAGGGTCAAGAGCGTCGTCTTCGCTCGGAGCAGGGTCGTCTTTGAAGATGTGCTTGTCGAACTGGCCGGACAGCTCGCCAGACGGATTGTGGATGGGCTTCTTGGCTTTGGACTTGGACTTGCCGCTCTTAGCTGCAGTGTTCTGAGAGCTCTCAGCGTCGCTGTCATCATCACCATCATCACCATCACTGCCATCGCTAGTGCCATCAAATGAGCCGTCACCAGGCTTAGAGCTCGAGGAGCGCTGCGCTTGCTGCAGCTGCTGCCGGTTGAGAAGGAGCTCATAGTACTCTTCAGAGCACTTGCCAGTAGGGAAGCCAAACTTGTCAGGAAGCACTGCGTCTTTCGGGACAGAGAGGCCGTCAGCACGGAGGATGTCGTTCACCTCCATGTCGTTCGCGATGTTGAAGAGCTCAGGGTCACGGCTGCCACGGCGGATAGGGTGGAGCATGACGTTGTGGTACACCTCATGGGCGAGGATGAAGACCTTGTCGTCATTGGAGAGGCGAGAGAGGAAGTCGATGTCGCAGTATATCGCGGCGCCGTCAGTCGCCATCGTGGTGACTTCGGTGTCACGCACCGGCACCAGGTCAAGGCCCATCGCCACAGTGCCCACGAACGGGAAGCGGTCAAGCACCGTTTTTCGAGCGTTGGCGAGGATGCCTCTGGCATTGTACTTCAGCTTCTCTACCTGGTCTTCGGTCAGCACCTTCGTGCGGTCTGTGGCAAGCTTTCTCATATCAGTCTCCTTAGTTTGTTTACAGGGATATTATAACATAATCCTCTGCAGAAGTTAACTAAAACTTATGGAGCAGCCAGGACCTCACATAGCGTTGAGGTCGAGGCTGTACTTCTCAGTGAGCTTCTTGCCGAACTTCTTGTCGAAGTCCTTGTAGCGAGGCGACTTGCGGATGGCCGTGATTGCGTCGAGGCGCGAGACGTGGCTGTTGCCTTGCGCGGCGCCCTTGATCATCATTGCAGCGAAGTCGTCGTCCATCTCAAGGACGATGCGGTAGAAGCCGTCAAGCAGCTTGGCTTGGTCCTTGTCGTTCTTGCCGTTCCACAAGTGGTAGACTGCGGCCGAAGCGTAAGCGGCTTTCTCGTCGCTGCGCGAAGGTATCTTGATCTTCGCCTTCGAGTTGCGCATGACTTCGAGCACGTCGTCGAACTTCGAAGCAGTCTTATAGAAGGCGAGGAACTCGATGCCGACGTTCTGGCCGACGATGCCGTAAATCGCTTTCTGCAGGACGGTCTCATTGTCCTTGAACAAAGGAATGATGTTGGCCGCCCTTTCCCACGAGCGAGGAGACGGCCAGCCAGCTTCGAGGTTCTGGTGCGTATCCATCTTGAAGAGGAGCTCAGGACGGAACTTGATGAAGCCAGTCACAGAAGGATGGATGTCGTGCGCGACTGCCCAGAGGTTCCAGTCGTCAGCTTTCGCTTCAAGCTCGTAGTGAGCAAAACGGTTGGCCAGGGCGGAGCTGAGCGGACGAGCCACAGCGCGGTCAATCGTGCGGTTGCCAGCAGCGACGATGTACCAGCCATCAGGCAGCTTGTAGTTCGAGTTGGAGATGCAGCGGTCAAGCACTAATTGGTAGGCCGCCACCTGCACGTCAGCCGGAGCCGCAGTGATTTCGTCGAGGAGCAGGATGCCCTTGGACTTGGCGTTCTGCGGAAGAATTGAAGGAACGTTCCAGATGGTCGTGCCTTTGTCGACAGACGGTAGGCCGGCGACGTCGACGCGCTCCATCTCAGAGAGGCGCATGTCGATGAAGCCAATGCCAAGCTCGTCTGCCACAGCGCGGACGATCGTGGACTTGCCGACGCCAGGAGCGCCACGCACAAGCGTAGGCGGAATGACGTGGGAGAGGGACGGGTTCGCGATGATCGCGGAAGCCGAGGTCTTGATGATGTTCGCGAGCTCCACAGAGCTGACGACGTTGTGCATGTCAAGTGTTGCCATAGTGATTTCTCCTTAGTTGTTGTTTGTTTACGCAGCTATTATACCATCTCTTTTGGCAGAAGTTAACTAGAACTTTCAGACTTAGTCGTTCGACTTGATGAAGGTCACAGTGCCGCCTTCAGGCAGGTCAATCTTGAGTTCGCCGAGGTGGTCAGACGCGAGGAACGCAGTGACGAGCTGCTCGTCGTAGTCTTCCACGTCCATCATGACGTGGCCCACAAGGTAGTCGGTCCAGCCGAGAGGGCCAGGATAGCAGCTCGTAAGCTCGCTGTCATTCAGGTCGACAAGGACCTCGGACTTCTTCCAGACGCCGCCGTCGATTCCGTAGATGTCCTGCGCCTTGTCATCAGGCGCGATTTCGAGGGTTGTGAACTTTGAGTAGTCTTTCATCGTTTTTCTCCTTAGTAGTTGTCGTTTACAGGGATATTATATCAAATCTCCACGAGAAGTTAACTAGAACTTTCATGCCGGTTCGCATGAAAGGACGACGCCACAGACGCAGCCCATAGCGTCGCTGCGTGTATATGCTTCGACGACGCGCGTGAGGACGGTGCCCATATGGCGGAACGTGACGATGAACTTCTTCATATTTGATTTCTCCTTAGGTTGTTTACACAGATATTATAACATAAATCTACCAGCAAGTTAACTAGAACTTCTATTGTTTTTACGCGACATGTTCATAAGGTCTCTTGGGCGCCCACTCCTTCATAGCTTTCAGTTCGTGCGTCTCGGGGTCAAAAAGCTCAAGCTTCAAGATGTCGCAGATGAATGGCTTCTCTTCCGTGCCAGGCCAACGGCCACCATCAGTCTCAAATATATATTTGATAGAATCGCACAGATTTGAGCGAGAAACTTCAGTATTGAACTGCCACGACTCGCAGCTCCACGTGGTGACCTTCTTCCAGTCCATAGTCTCCAAAGTGGGGCACTCGTTCGCCAGGTCGCCACAGCAGTTCGTGAGGTACTTGACCGCGTTCCAGTTAGCGGGCCAGTTGATCGTGATGCGGCAGCAGAGGCGGGTGGACATAGGTTTTCTCCTTTCAGATGGGTTCGTCGTTTACGTGCCTATTATACCAAGATTCCGCAGACAAGTTAACTAGAACATGCGTGCGCGGGCGTATTATATAATAGTGTCGCGTGCGAGGTTTTAGTTAACTTTTCGCCAGGATTTTGTTATAATATATCCGTAAACAACAACTAAGGAGAAAAATCATGGCTAACCTCGAGAAAACGCGTCTGTTCAACGTGCGCTGCGGTGCGAAAGCGAACGTCATCTATTCACAGATTGAAGCTGTCACAGCCGAAGAAGCAATTCACAAATCCTCACGCAGTGAGGACCAGATAGTGACCCAAGTCGACAGTGAGCCGATTTACAATGCGTCAATCGGCGTCGAGACTGATGTGAGCAAGCATGACACTGGCAACTCGATTTTCGAAATCAATGTTCGTGGCACTGATGAAGTGCTAGTCGACAAGCTGCGCAACGCGATTGCACGCGCAATCGGCGGCATGGCTGTCGAATTTGAGGGACTGACTGAAGACGGCAGCAATGACAATGGCAAGTCGCTTCGCAATTTCATCGACGGGTCTGGACTGAATGTCGTCGGCCTGTAAGTTCTAGTTAACTTCTGCAGAGGATTTTGATATAATATCTCTGTAAACAAACTAAGGAGAAAACAGATGAAAAACACCAAAATCAGCCGCCGTCCGTCCGTGTTCGAGTCACTCGCCAACATTGCAGCGATAAACCACTACCGTGGCCAGCACTTCTACTTCACTGCGTGCAAGCTGACTGACGAGCAGATTCTCAATGAGATTGAGCTGATCAACAGCTCTGGCCGCAATTCTCGTGGCTACGACGCAACTGGATGCCACACTTTCCGTCAGCCGAACAACAATCCACGTGGATACTGGAAAGTCCTCAACCTGATTGCTGAGACTGAAGGCGGACTCAAGCGGCGGGAGATTTGTGAGAAGCTCAACGTCAAGACGCTCAATCTCCAGTTGCGTTGCCTCGAGTGGGCCGGACTCGTCCGTCTCGACCGCAAATACACTCACAAGTTCGCGGTCACTGACTTCGGAAAAGCCTACATCTCCGCAGTCATCTGCGAGTTCAATGTGTGATTTTTAGTTAACTTCTTCAAGAAGCTATGGTATAATTGCTGCGTGACAAAACTGAGGAAAACAATGGACGCAAACACAATAAAGAAGTTCCGTGAAGCTCTGCGCAATGGCGAAGTGAAGTTCACGTATGTCAAGAAGAATGGCGAAAAGCGCATTGCTCGCGGCACAATGAAGAGCGACCTCTTGCCAAAGGCCGAATCTGGCAAGAAGTTCAAGCTCATTGACATTGAGTCGACAGAAGGCAAGAAGGTGCCGAAGCGCATGACTCTCTTCATCCCTGACTCGAAGCTCAGTGAGTTCGAGCATGAGTCTGACGCTGTGTCTCAGGCGCTGGAGGAAGCGCTCGGGTTCGAGTTCAATGGCTCGTACATCTACTCTGAGGCTGATGAGAAGCCGCCTCGCAAGCTTGCGCCTGAGATGGTGTTCTACTTCGACCTTGACAAGAAGGAGTTCAGGTCTTTCAACGAATCGCAGCTCGCTGAAGTCGAGCTGCCAACCAAGTAAAAAGGAGAAAGCAAAATGCTGAAGAAAGTAAGAATGTTTGAAGCAGTGCCTGGCACTGGAATCATGGTGTCCGAGATCAGCGAGATTCCGCATGACGACGCCTGCGCTCAGTACATCGCAAACGAGCCGCGCTTCAAGCGTGGACCTCTTGACACTACGCTTGTGCCTGAGCAGTGGCTCCGCAACAAGCTTGCTCGCAACAAGGGCTGGTCGGTCTGCCGCTCTGGATTTGACTCGAAGACTGAGGAGTTCTGGTTCGAGTGTGCAATCAATGCTTCTACGACTGAGATCAACCGTCTCTCTCGCGACCAGGTCTGCGAGCTCATGCACTGGAAGACATACTCTTTCGAGAACCGTGGCATGAATGTCCGCTTCGTCACTGATGAGAAGTGGTTCGAGCCGCTTCCTGCTAAGCCTGCCAAGAAGGCAGGCAAGCGCGGCAGAAAAGCCAAAGCTTCGAAGTAAATAGCTACGTTATGAACGTAGACTTGAAAAACATTGCATGCTTTGGCTTCACATTGCCAAGAAAAGACTCCTGGTACGTGGTGCTCCATAAGGTGTCTTCAGACGGATGGAAAGCTATTGACGTAGACACCTTCCAGAAGACACTGAATGAGAATGTACTAGGAGCTTACCAGTACATGGTGAACATCCAGTTCAGGGACATTGACACTGACACAGAGTATCTTGCTGTATTTGACAACGAGAAGAAAATGTGGAAGCTTGAGATACCTGGCAGTGATGATGATGCAGTGAGTCCTGAAGACAAGAAGGCTTTCTTCAAAGACGAGAACTTCAAGCGCACGTGCAAGAGAGCAGTTGAGATTCTGCAGAATGCACTCAAGTCTTGCGAGTACATGATAATGCCTGAGGTTGAGAAGGGCAACTTCATCAACGTAGACGAGATAAAGCTCGAGGCGATTCTAGACATGATCAGAGACCCATCTTTCATGAAGAACCTGAAGATGGGCAAGTACATCCGTTGACGACGGCAGAAAGGGCATTGCAATGAACTTGTCACCGGGTATGCTGCAATGCTTCATGAGCAGCTGCAAGAACATCCTCAAATGGCTTGAGAACTTGCCATATACTGAGGACACGGAGAAGATCCGCAAAGAAGTCGAAGCTATGATTAGATTCTGCCAGAGCTGAGATTCTAGTTAACTTATCCAAGCAGACACGTTATAATACCCGCTGTAAGTAAAACACAGTAGGAGATTTGAACATGGCACGTAAAGCGAAACCAAAGCTGAGCTTGCAAGAGCAAGAAGATGAAGTCATCTTGAAGTACATCAACGGCGAGCCGATGACTCTTGAAGAGACAGCACTTGCCTTGTGGATGACAGATGGCCGCAAGACCAAGAAGCCAATGTCTCGCATGGGCATGCTGAAGATGGAGCAGCGGATAATGGAGAAGCTGCGCAAAGCTTGCTCTGTGAAGGGCATAACAATTGAAGACTTGGCATGCTTCCAGCGTGACAAGAGGTCGTGTGCTTGCCAGTGGGGCGCAGTTGACGCTGAAGTTGAGGAGTAAGAGATGAGCAGACTTGAAGCAAACAGGAAGATTGTCCAGACATTGTCAACAGTCATAGAGAGCTGTCCTGACTGGCGGTTCCAGCAGATTCTGCAGAACCTTGGCATAAGCTCAAGGTTTGGTGAAGACCGCTGGTATGAAGAGTCAGAAGACACACTCCAGAACATTGAGGACGCGACAAACAAGCTGTGTTCTAGTGTATAATATAATATGGATAATGTCAAAGAAAGACTGAACAAAGAGGTAGAGATCCTTGCACGATACCAGGACTTGAAGCAAGTCGACCAGACTGACAAGCTCCAGTTCGTGATGGACATTGAGTATTCGAAAGTGAACTTAGACAAGCTGATGGCAGAGGATGACAAAGACTTCATTGCAGATGTCGCAGGCATTCTGTGCTCGATGGACAGAGCAAATAGGAAGCTAGTCGGATTTGCGCCAAAAGCTGGAACAGAGGAAAGAACATGAAAGACAAGAAATACCTTGACGACGTTAACAACAAGCGTGTTGAAGAGACGCGCACTAGGGTTGCTCATGCTATCAAGCTGTGCGACAATCCAGTTGGCTGCCTCGCTGAAGGCCGCGTAGTAGACAATGCAGTCACTGACATTGCGCATGCAGTGAACTTGCTTGAAGCTGCAGAGCAGGACATGAGGTTCGCATGTGGCCACTTTGAGTGGGACACTGGAATATGCGACTTGCTGAATGAAGCTTGCATGGAGCTAGGCCGTGCGCTAGCGCTCCTTGTCTTGAAGGATGACGAGGACTACGACCCAGTGTTTGCAGCTGGCTGTGCTGAAAATGGACTTACTAAGCTCGGTCAGGCTCTGGCGACACTTGTCCGCTGGTACGATGATGAAGTTGACGTCTCAGAGATCTGAAGCTTCTAGTTAACTTCTCTCGAAAAAGATGTTATAATTAAACTGTAAATAACAGCAGAAAGGAAAACAACTATGAAGAAGATTCTTGCATTGATCATGTGTGTGGCACTTGCTCTGACAGCAGTAGCGCGTCCACATTGTCCAGTAGTCCATGGCCAGCATGGTGGTTATCCTCGTAGCCATTGGAGTCCGCCTGTCCACCACCACAGGCCTCACCACATCCATGTAGGCCCATCGCTTGTCGCTGGTGGAGCTATCGCAGGCGGCATAATCCTTGGCAGCGCGATTGCAAACGCTATCACTCCAGCTCCAGTCGCGACTACGGTCATCACTCCAGCTCCAGTCGTGGCCACTCCGGCTCCAATCTACAGCAGTGCTGAAGTCATTGGCGTCAATCCAGTTCCAGCTGTGTACCAGACGACTAGAATATGGTGTCCTGGCCACTATGAGACCCGGTACCTTGGCAATGGCCTTACGACCCAAGTCTGGGTGCCAGGATATTGGCGATGATTTCTCCTGTCTCCTGAGGAGCTCTTATGGCAGGTCTAAAAGACCTGCCTTTTTAGTTAACTTCTCTAGGAATTTTGATATAATATATACGTAAACAACAAAAAGGAGATGGCAATGGAGATTCCGAAGAACACTTTCAACTCACTTCGCAAGCGCGCATGGCTGGCAGAGAGCAAGTCCACGAGGAACACGCTGTGGGCAGTCGACGACAATGGCTTCAAGAAAGCTCTGTCTAGCACCGGCCTTAAGTACCCACTCATCCACTTCGCAAAGTGGCGGATGGAAATTGACCGGCGCCATTTCCGAGTGACGATCACTGAGCTTCTTCCGAGCGGCCTTTTCGGCAGAGTCTTCTGTGTGTCGCGCTTCAGCCGCGATGGACTGTACAACTTCCTGAGCCAGTTCTTCATTGATGAAGAGGTGTTTCCTGAAGCTATGAAGCTGACAGTCGCTGAGCGCATGGCAAAATTCTCCTATGCTGAAAGTCTTAGTTAACTTCTCTAGGGATTTTGATATAATATCCCCGTAAACGACAATAAGGAGAAGAGCTATGGAAATCTACATCCGCGTACAAACCCTCGAAACTGGTGCTTGCGCTTGGTGGAACAAGAATGAGTCTGAGTCCTATCTCTTTGACTCACCGAGCTTGTGGGCCAAGAGCAAGTATACGGGTGATGACTTCCTCGCCGGAACTGCGTTCAAGTCGTACAAAGAGCTCAAGCGTGAGGCGCGTCAGGCCAAGTACATGGCCGAGTTCGATGGCTGGAACGACGTCAAGGTGACGTACTGGAAACTTGACCGAAACGGCAAGCCGACGCAGGTCAAGTTCGACCGCAACGGCAAGATGAAGAAGTAGTAGTTAACTTCTTCGCAGAATTTTGGTATAATAGCCATGTAAACGAAATAAAGGAGAAAACAAAATGACAATAGCCGAGCTTAAAGCTAAAATCGTAGACTGCAATGATAATGCTGAAATTGATTTTTTAGTTCGTGATAATCTGCGTGCATACGAATCTAGTGTAGTTCTGGATATTGACGATTGCGATGATGAAGTTGTGTTCAACATTTGCAAAGCTTAACTAAAGGAGAAAACAAAATGACTACGAAGATCTGGATTACTACCTACGTCGACCACGGCGAAACATGCGATGGAAAAGCGCGAGTGCTTGACGTCTGCAAGTCCAAGGAAGAGGCAGAAGCAGTGGTAAGAACTGACATTGAGAAGTGGGCAGACGACCATGCGTCTGAGGACATATACGTCGACTTCGATGCAATGGCTGCCGGCTACAATGGCAATGCTGATGAGGGCTGCGAGTGGAACGTTGAAGAGCGTACGCTTGACGTCACCGAAGAGGACGAGCAGGCAGACTTCATCGACGATGGCCAGATGGAATTTGACTTTACGAGGTAAGCGCCATGAAAGCAGTGCTCTTGTTCAGCTTGGCTATGGTAGTGGCAAGCGCCTTAGGTGCGCTGCAGGGCTATGTCAGAGGAAATCGGTTCGCCAAGAGCTTGAAGGAGCATCTTGAGCGGCAGAAAGAAATTAGTTAACTTCTGTGCTAGAATCTGATATAATAGGCATGTAAACAACCTAAGGAGAAAACAAGATGAAGACTGTCCGACTGATAAATGCAACTGACACGAAGGCGCGCCTTGCGAACATACGGCTTGTAGTAGTGAGGGACCCAAGTCCCTATAGGCCTGACTTGCATGAAGACCTCATCTTCCGCTACGGCAAAGGCGACATATTCGGCTTCAAAGTCCGTGAGTCGTATGGCTATGAGTCGTTCGTCTGCTGCGCAGACCGCAACTACTTGATGGAAGAGCTCAAGGCCATGAACTTCACAACTGACGAGCAGAAAAACAAGTGGCTCAAGAATATCCGCGAAGCTGAGAAGGAAGAGTACCAGTGCTGGGCTGACGGCGAAATCTATGGAGTCCTCGTAGAGCAGTGGGACGCTGCAGACCGCAGATGGAAGACGCTTGAGTGCAATTACCAGCTCTATGGCTGGAAAGATGTGAAGGATATAATCAAAGAACTCAGCCGCCGCAATGACTTCAACATTGACGCATATTGCGTAGACGGTGAAGTTGGCAACTGCGACAACATGCGTGAAGACTGCGTGAACGTGGAGATATGTGACTGATTTCAACAACACCTAAAAGGAGCAGAAAATGACAATAACAGTTAGCACAGTGAAGTCAACACCTAAGGCCAAGAAGCAGTGGCGGCTTCAGCGACGCGGCCTTTCTTCAAACCAGATTGAGATCATGCTCAAGCATGACGTCATCAAGTCTTTTGACGAGCTGGACTACCATATCTCGAAGGGTGGACAGAGGTTTGACGAGTCTGTGACATTTTCGACACATGGCTATGGCATGAGCGACCTCATCTTCAAGAATGAAGGTGGCCTCACGAAGTGGCAGAATGCTAAGAAGTGGCTGCAAGAAGCGAAAGCGTGGCGCGGATGAGCATCGCCACGACATGCGCAGCTGTCAGTTACGCTGCTTCAGCAATTGCTCTTAACAACAAAAATGGAGAAGAAGAAATGAGTGAATCAAGTTCAAAGTCTGGCGGAATTGGCTGCCTCACCGTCATCGGAATCGTGTTCGTGGTCCTCAAGTTTCTGGCTGTTGAGCCAGTTGCTTCGTGGTCCTGGCTTTGGGTACTTTGCCCATTCTGGGCGCCAATTGCGATTGCGATTGCAATCGTAATCATATTTGCATTTATAGTGCATCGGTAAATCGCCAACTGTCTGTAGGCACAACCGTTCTGGGACTGGTGATAGTTCCTGTTGACGGTTGCGCCTGGGGAGTCTAGAGATATTAGTTAACTTCTCATAGGATTTATGTTATAATATTCCTGTAAATGAAATAAAGGAGAAACCAATGAGCAACGAACTTAGAACTGACTTCACCGCCGCAGAGCGGAAGACCGTCATCAACAACCTTCGCGACGAGTACGGCGACCAAGAGTTCAGCGACGAGCTGGTCCTGCTTGAGTGCCAAGACCTTTGGCGGAAGGGCTGCCACTGCCTTGAGACTGAGTGCTTTACGCCAGCGTGTGACGCTAAAGGCGGCTGCGGCTTGAACGGTTGGGAAGAGCGCAATCCTGAGTACAAGAACGACGCGTTGGCTAAGCGCCTCAAAGAGCTCCGTGACCAGGTAGCTGGAGTCCAGCGTGCGGAGATTACGCGGCGCCTCCTTGAGAAAGGATACGTCAAGGTCCAGTGGAAGCAGTGGAACGACGGCGAAATGACCAAGAGCGAAGTGAAGCTCTATCAGCCCGGCTCCAAAGACCTGATGGCTGCCCTCGCCGAGGCAGTTGAGAACTGGAAGAACATGTGGGGCGAGGACTTCATGCTCCAATACATGAACCTCAAAGCGACGAGCGGAAAGCTTATGGACCTCAGAACTGAGTATGGCGATGAGTACGAAGTCTGGGAAATCATCTAAAATAAACAACTAAGGAGAAAACAAAATGAAGATCAACGTATTCAGCATCAAGTTTGCCGACAGGCCTGAAATGGAGCCTACCACTGTTGAGGTAGACGTAGATGAAGACGTCAAGACTGCAATTGACGAGTTCTTCATGAAGAGTTGCGGTGCAGTGCCAACGTACTGCTGGACCTACGGCAGCAACGATGAAGGCACTGATGACGATGACAATGCTCTTGACGACTTGTATCCGTCCGTTGATGGCTTCGCTGAGGAGATTCGCCATCTGCTGAGGCGCTACTTTGAGTGCGATGACAATGGAGATCCGAATGCTGAGTATGATCCTGAATATACAGCTCAGGATTGTATCGATGATATCCGTGAATTGGTTGGCAACATCTAAGAAGGAGGAAACAAAATGAAACTTGAAGCTAATGTTGAGCTGAGCCCCGCTAAAGC
>Ga0326511_10003096_pt1 | contig 13425 bp, 8 predicted proteins | sample 0_2496_0518_D_FD_203701 | JGI IMG/M metagenome (GOLD analysis project Ga0326511, IMG submission 203701) | Bovine rumen microbial communities from UC Davis, California, United States - 0_2496_0518 | ecosystem: Host-associated > Mammals > Digestive system > Stomach > Rumen | place: USA: California... | reverse complement strand
TTAATCTGATTCAGGGCTGACACGGAAGCAAGGAGTGTCAGCCCTGTTTTTGTAAATCGCGATCTCCGATCGCTCTGCTTGCGTCGAAGTCTGATGTTTTGTTACAGTCTGTATGAACTGTTACCATATCGGGAAGGTTTCGAAAAAATAAATAACGTCGCACTTCCTTGACATGGCTTATTATGTTAAAATATATATTTGCAAAGAGAGATAGATTTACTGAACTACTAACTTTTCTGAGGTTCATGTGTATGAGTGAAACTAGTCTTAAAATCGCTATGCTGGGACATAAGCGCATCCCATCGCGCGAGGGCGGGGTGGAGATCGTTGTCGAAGAACTCAGCACCCATATGGCTGAACGTGGACATTCAGTAACCTGTTACAACCGAAGAGGACATCACGTTAGCGGAAAAGAGTACGATAAAGAAAAACCGCTGACTAAATATAAAGGCGTTAAATTAAAGTATGTCCCGACCGTCAACGGAAAAGGACTTGCAGCGTTTTCCGCTTCATTTTTCGCGTCAATTTTTGTCACCTTCGGTGATTATGATATTGTTCATTATCACGCCGAAGGTCCATGTATTATGATGTGGCTTCCAAAATTGTTCGGGAAAAAGAGATGTATTGCAACCATTCACGGTCTTGATCACCGCCGGGCTAAATGGAACCGCTTTGCTAAGTTTGTCATAAAGATGGGCGAGCGCATGGCAGTCAGAATGGCTGACGAGATAATCGTTCTGAGTCACGATATGGAAGTGTATTTCCTGAAAGAGTACAGACGCAGGACAAATTTCATTCCGAACGGAGTCTCGGAACCTACCGTCAGACAGGCTCAGCTTATAACGGAAAAATACGGCCTCACTAAAGACAGTTATATTCTTGCCTTGAGCAGACTTGCGCCGGAAAAGGGCATCCGGTATCTGATCGATGCCTATAAAAAGATCGACACTGACAAGAAGCTGATCATTGCGGGCGGAAGTTCTGACACAGAAGAATTTGTCGACGAGATGAAGAAGAGAGCTGCTGATGATGACAGGATCATCTTCACCGGCTTTGTGGATGGACAGGAATTAGAAGAGCTTTACAGCAATCCTTACATGTATGTGCTTGCATCGGATATTGAGGGTATGCCGCTTAGCCTCCTGGAAGCTATGAGCTACGGCAACTGCGTACTTACTTCTAACATTCCCGAGTGTGCGGAAGTGATTGAGGATAAGGGTGTCACGTTCGCGCGGGGCAGTACGCACGACCTGCAGAAAAAAATGCAGATGCTCCTCGAATCACCGCAGATTGTCGAGTCGCTTAGAAACAGCTCCAAAGATTTCATTTTAAGCAAATACAGCTGGGATGAAGTCATTAACAAAACTCTTGAACTTTATATGAAGGAATAAACATAATAAGGGGAGGATCTTTCTCGAGATTTTCCTCTTATTTGTGTGATAAAGCCCGAAAGTGACTGCCGTGCTCGCACGAGCAGGCATTTGAGGGCCAACAGTCATCGAGCAGCTTGCTGCGAGATGGCAGTGATAAAGCCCGAAAGTGACTGCCGTGCTTGCGACGCGAAGCTAGTCCCGTGGACACGAGCAGGCATTTGAGGGCCAACAGTCATCGAGCAGCTCAGCTGCGAGATGGCAGTGATAAAGCCCGAAAGTGAGTCAATTATGAAAGTATTAATGATCAACAAATTCCTGTATCCGAACGGCGGATCGGAAACCTACATCTTCAAGATCGGTGATTATCTGAAAAGCATCGGACACGAAGTCCAATATTTCGGCATGGAACACGAAGGTCGATGCGTCGGCAACAACGCGGAAGCCTACACGTCTGATATGGATTTCCACGGCGGAAGCGCGATCTCAAAGCTGACCTACCCGGTAAAAACAATTTACAGTACGGAAGCCCGTAAGAAGATCCGTCTCGTGCTTGATGATTTTGAGCCGGATGTGTGTCATCTCAATAATTTCAATTATCAGCTCACTCCATCTGTCATTCTTGAAATTGAAAAGTGGAAGAAAGAAACCGGTAAAGCCTGTAAAATCATATTCACGGCCCACGATTACCAGCTTATCTGTCCGAACCACATGCTGATGAATCCCAACTCGGGTGTGATCTGCGAGAAGTGTGTCGGAGGGCATTTTACGAACTGTCTTCGGGGCAAATGTATCCACGGTTCTACCGCAAAATCTGCTGTCGGCATGATGGAAGCGGAAATATGGAATCACACAGATGTCTACAGCAAAATCGATACATTTATCTGCTGCTCAGAGTTCATGAAGAGCCGTATGGATACCAATCCGCAGTTTGCCGGAAAGACAATCGCGCTCCACAACTTTATTGACAGAGTAGAGGAAGACGCTAAAACCGCTTCAGATGACGACATCCCGAAGAAATATGTTCTCTACTTCGGAAGATTCTCCGAGGAGAAGGGGATTAAGACACTTCTTAAAGCAGTGAGCCTTCTTCCTGATGTGAAGTTCGTATTTGCAGGAACCGGCCCTCTTGCGGAAGAGACGATGAGTGTCCCCAATATTCAGAATGTCGGCTTTATGACCGGAAAAGCTCTCACGGATCTCATCAGCGGAGCACGATTCTCGGTGTACCCTTCCGAATGGTACGAGAACTGTCCGTTCTCAGTCATGGAGAGCCAGATGTACGGAACGCCTGTACTCGGAAGCAGGATTGGAGGAATCCCTGAGCTCATTAAAGAGAATGAGACCGGCGAGCTGTTTGAAGCGGGAAGTACTGCGGAGCTGGCCAATAAAATCCAAAAGCTCTGGGAAGATGATCTTCTTATCGAGAGATATACAGATAATTGCAGACATGTAAGCTTTGACTCAACTGAGGAATATTGCGAAAAGCTGCTTAAGATTTATGCCGGTGAGGAACTTGATATGTCCGGCGATGTGAATACGAGTATTGATAAAGAAGGTGAAAGTACTATGTCAGACACTGAAAAGAAGACAATAATCGAAAATATTGCAGATAAAATCCCTGTAAAGGAAAAGGCGGCTAAGCTCATGGAAAAGCTTCCCGGCAAGGGAAAGGCGGCAGAGCTCATGGACAAAGTCCCCGGCGCAAAGAAAGCTGAGAGTACAAAGAAACTCAACGGCACGGTCATTGTCACGTACCGCTGCAATGCGCGCTGCAATATGTGCAACCGCTACAAGAAGCCGTCCAAAGTCGAGGAAGAAATCTCAATTGAGACAATCAAGAAACTACCGCCAATGTATTTTACAAATATCACCGGCGGGGAGCCCTTCATCCGTACAGATCTCAAAGATATCGTTCGAGAACTCAGAAAGAAGAGTGACCGTATCGTCATCTCAACGAACGGTTTCTTCACTGATCGAATTATCGACCTCTGTAAGGAATTCCCGGACATCGGAATCCGCATTTCCATCGAAGGCCTTGAGGAGACCAACAACGCGATCCGAGGACTTCCCGATGGCTTCAACAGAGGCTACACGACTCTCAAGAAGCTTCGCAAGATGGGCATGAAGGATGTCGGATTCGGCATGACAGTGCAGGACGCGAACTGCATGGATCTTGTCAAGCTCTATAGAATCTCGAACCGCCTCGGAATGGAATTCGCGACCGCTTCGCTTCACAACTCATTCTATTTTGTCGAGGCCAAGAATATCATCCATGACCGCCCGAAGGTTGCCAAGCAGTTCGAGCGTCTGGTCAACGAGCTTCTGAATTCCAACAGCCCGAAGAAGTGGTTCAGAGCATATTTCAACCACGGACTCATCAATTATATCTACGGGCAGAAGAGACTTCTTCCGTGCGATATGAGTTTTGACACGTTCTTCATTGATCCTTACGGCGACGTCATGCCCTGCAATGGGACCAAGGACAAGGAAGTAATGGGCAACCTCAACGAGCAGACCTGGGATGAACTCTGGAACAGTCCGGAAGCCGAAATTGTACGCCGAAAAGTAAGGAACTGTGACCGCGACTGCTGGATGATCGGTTCTGTATCCCCGGCTATGCACAGGTATATCTGGAAGCCCGCTCTCTGGGTAGTGCGCCACAAGTTCCTTCGCTTCTTCAGAAAGAAGAAGTACAGTATGTATGAGCTTAAGGTCGTGCGCGATTACCGCGACGGAAAGCTCACGAAAGAAGATCTTGACAAATGCAGCACCTGCGATATGCGAGCTGTAATCAATGACGGACTTTCTGAGACATCCAGGCAGCAGCTTGTAGGCCGTACCGGCGAGGATATTGTTGACGCTGACATTGCTTCCCAGATGAGCGGCAGCGGCAATCACTTTTAAATTCGAGGTATAAAATGAGAATAATAACATGTATTAGTTTCCATGGGACCGGGTCCGGCGCAGTCGATGATTTCCTAAAAGAATTCGACAACTGTCCATCAGCGCCTACAAATATTGAATGCCGTTTTCTTCAGGATCCGGACGGTGTTTCTGATCTTGAATACAATCTTGTGGAGAATCCGCACCGCCTGAATTCCGGCTATGCGCTGCGAAGGTACATGAAATTTGCCCGTGAAACGGCATACGGCTACAGAAAAATTTTCGGAAGTAACTGGCTCAAATATTCGCAGGAGTACGTCGACAGCCTTGTCACCGAGACTTATAAGGGTTACTGGCACGGTGATCTGCAGCTTCTTTCAGGCCCTCAGAAATTTATTTATTATTCCAGAAGGGCTAAGGACAAGCTCATGCCGAAGCCGCTGAAGAAGCCATTCCGCTATAATTATTTCCCGAATCAGGACTACTATCATGTCCATATTACAAGGGATGAATTTATTGAAAAGACCCAGGCTTATGTCGATAAACTGTGCAGGCTGCTGAACCCGAAAAATCAGCCGTTCATTGTACTCGATCAGTTTGTGGCAACCAGCAATATTACGCGCTATTTATCATATGTGAAAGACATCAGAGTCATCGTTGTGGACCGCGATCCCAGAGATCTGTTCGTCCAGCAGAGACGCTATGGAGATCATGTGCTTCCGGCGGAAGCGGAACCGTTTGCGCGCGTATTCCGCGATCACAGGGCAATGATCGGTGATATACCGGACGATGCTCCGGTACTGAGACTTCAGTTCGAGGATCTCATTTTCCACTACGATGAGGAGATGAAGAAAATTGTCGAGTTCATCGGCGAAGACTGGTCGCACCACGTAGCGCCAAAGAAACATTTTAATCCGGCTGTATCAGCTGCCAACCTGCAGATGTGGAAGAAATTCCCGGAGTATGCCGAGGACTGCGAGATTATTGCAAAGATGCTGCCGGAGTTCCTCTACGATTTCGAAAAACATGTAGGTCCGATGAACAGGTCAAAAGGGGTTAAGTCCGCCAATGCAGCCGCAGGCAGCGATGAGCGAAGCAGCGATACGGCTTCCTGTGAAGCTGTGAAAGAAAGTGAATCTGAAAGTCGCTTTCTAAAGGACCCTGAAGCACTGTCAGATGACCATAATGTGCTCCCTGAAGATGCCGAAGAATATGCCGAACCGGGCGCCATGTCGCTTGTGACTGACGAAAAGCTGTCTGATGCTCAGGCAGAGATCCAGGCCTTAAGAGATGAGGCCGTATCGAAAAACCCGAAAAAAAAACTTACTCCGGCTGAAGTAAAGCTCGTTGAGATGAATATTTTCCGCCACTTCATAAGGTTCTGCTCTGAAAATAAGCTGAGGTGGACAGTGGATTCAGGCACCCTCATCGGCGCGGTCCGCCATGAAGGTTTTATCCCATGGGACGATGATATTGACATCACAATGCCGAGACCGGACTATGACCGTTTTATCGAGCTTGCCGAAAAAGAGAAGATCGGAGAGCATTTATCTCTGGTACACAGCAGGGAGAGCGGGGCGACAAACGCATTTGCCAAAATCATTGATGATCGTACGCTGTCCGTTATGCCGCTTCGATATAAGCAGTACAATTCCGCGCTCTGGATCGATGTCTTCCCGGTCGACGGAAGACCTGACAATGAGAAGGAGTTCGATAAAGCTCTGAAGCAGCTGGATATTCTCGGCAAAGCAAGAGCTTACAGCTACACAAAGTCAAAGAAAAAGAACAGAAATCCGTTCAAAGCTGTGCTAAAGAAGCTTTATGTCACAGCCGTAAAGCCGGACATGTTCCTTGCGCCGATCAGAAAGATTCCGGTAAAGTTCCCGTACAGTGATAAAAAATGGGGCATTAGCTTTTTCGGCGTATATAAAAAGATGGACAAATTCCACCCATACTACTTTACAGACGTTGTATGGAAGAAATTTGAAGATATTAATGTACGCTGCACGGCCGACTACGCCGAGCGTCTCACTGACCTTTACGGCGAGAGCTTTATGACTCCTCCTCCGCCTGAGAAGAGGATCGCCCACGGTATCACAGCCTACTGGAAATAATCCGGCAGGCAGTACGGAGCTCATGAGATGATTTGGAGATTTGGATCAGTAATGAAGAAGACTGCTGAGAGTAAAAAAAGATATCCTTCGATTGACGCTCTGAGGGCACTGGCGGCCATCGGCATTATCATGATGCATATGATCTCAAAGAGCAATAACCAGTATGACATAGGCGGTGTGCTCGCTGAACGTATTATTCCGTGGTTCACTCAGCTTGTCTACCTCTTTATGATGATATCCGCGTTCGGCATGTGCTGCGGTTACCATGAGCTCATGCTGAACGGAAAGATTGATCTTGCTGCTTTCTATAAAAAGAGGGCGGCACGCATACTTCCGTTCTTTTCCTTTCTGGTCATTCTCGATCTGGTCACGGATTTTAGTTTTAAGAGACTCCTTGAGGGATTTGCAAATGTAACACTCCTGTTCGGGCTTCTCCCTGAGCCAAGCAAACTGACTGTGATCGGTGTCGGGTGGTTCATCGGCGTGACATTTGTCTTTTACGCTCTGTTCCCGATGTTCTGCGTTCTGACCCGGACGAGAGCGGCTGCATGGAAGACCATGGTATGCGCTGTTATTTATAATTTCGCCTGTACATATCATTTCATGAGTTCCGAGCAATATCCGGACGGCTATTACCTTAGGCAGAATTTCCTCTTCTGCGCGATGTTTTTCGTTGCCGGAGCCATCATCTTTCTCTATAAAGATGAAATTGTAACCGGACTTGAGAAGCACTCACTGGTCTTTTTGGCATTTACAGTACTGATCACTGTTGTTTTTTTTGTAACGCCGGCCATTTATGAGAATAAGTATATCCGTATACTTTACATTCTGTTGATTTTTGCGTGCTGGCTCATATGCGCTATTATACGTGACCTCACTTACAAAAGCATACCGGGCGTTTTAGTAAAATTTATTGCCAGGTACAGTATGGAAATCTATCTGTGCCATATGATGGTCTTCCGCGTTCTTCAGAAGCTGAAAATCAACTATCTGTTCGGACACGGAGTCGTATCTTATGTCTTAACTGTCATCGCAGTCCTTTCAGGTGCGCTCGCAGTTGCTTTTGTGTTTAATACCCTATGGTCAAAATTGTGTGTCCTGACTGAAAAAAGCCAGGTCTCGAAGTGAAAAACTAACATGAGAAAGGATGCGTCGTGAAAGAACTTCTTCTAAATCTCTTAAAAATCTTCTGGATATTTCCCGTAAAGAAGAACCGGGTCGTTTTCCGGAGCAACCAGGGGGAATCCTATACCTGCAGTCCGAAATACATTTCCAAATATATCCTCAGGAACTGCGATGACGAGTTTGAACAGATCTGGCTGTTCAACGATCCGAAAAAGTATGCATTCCTCAAAAAGAAGGGTATCAAGGTCGTTCCCCAGCTCTCCCTGAGGGCAATATATTATCTGATCACCGCAGGTTTCCTGATTGATAACCACGGCGTACAGTCCTATATCCCTGTCCGTAAAAAACAGACTGTAATTAACACCTGGCACGGCGGCGGTTCCTATAAAAAGTCATACAAGGACGCGACCAGCGAACATGTCTCATATGTGAAGCATATGATGGACACGACAACGTATTTTATCTCGAGCTGTGCGCGCTTTTCTGAAAATAATATTAAAGTACTCTATGACAATGCCCCCGAAAAAATTCTTGAGATCGGTATGCCGCGCAATGATATTTTCTTCGGCAAGCACGACTGGGTTGTAAGAAAAGTAAAGAAGTTCTATAACATACCGGAAGAAAAGAAGATTGTTCTCTATGCTCCGACGTTCAGAGATAATGCCGGACCGGAGGTATACAAGCTCGATGTAGACCGCGTCATTGCTGCTTTGTCTCAGCGGTTTGGCGGCGAATTCGTATTTCTTCTGAGATTCCACAGATTCACAGGGGATCTGGACTGCTATGACAATAATCCTCATGTGATCGATGCCACGACGTACGATGATATGCAGGAGCTTCTGTACGCAAGTTCCGCCCTGATCACCGACTATTCTTCCTGTATCTGGGACGCTTCACTCACTTATAAACCTTGCTTTATCTACGCTCCGGATCTCGATGATTATCTTGCCGACAGGAATTTCTACACCCCGGTCAGCGAGTGGCCATTCCCGATGGCGAGAGATATCGACGCCCTCGAAGAAATCATCCGTGATTTCGATGAAGAGCACTACAAGAAGGAAGCCGACAGGCATCACGCGGAACTCGGCAGCGCCGAAAAGGGTACGGCGACCCGAACAGTCGTTACACTGATGCGAAAGCTTCTTCGGTCATGATATTAAGCGGAGGCTCCGTTTGGAATTATGTCAGCAGAGCTGAACGGCATACCGCGCTTACATACCACGGATTTCAATATACGGCACATGGAGAGGTGTACATTTGAAAAAGACACATATTTATCAGGTATTTTCAAATATTCATATGCCGCAGTTTCTCATAGCCTGCTATCTGACAGCTCTTATACTTGAGACAGTTCTGCGCAAATATATCGGTCCGGTCCGATACCTCGATGAGGCGACAGCTCTTCTTATGGGGCTGGTGTTCCTGATTGATATTATCCGGACGCAAAGAATCTACAGGGATGAGCTCCTTGTTATTTTCTTCACGCTGTGTATGCTTGCGCTCGGTCTCGCGGGAAACATCAGATTCAGTCTTGTAGGCAATCGCTATTACTGGCTGCTCGACGCGTTTAATATGTTCAAATTCATTGCTGCCTCTCTGGGAGCGGTGCGCCTATTCTCCGAAACGAAATATAATGAATATGTAATTCAATACCTCACTCTGTTCGTAGAAATCATTATTACGATATCAACTGTATGTCTGATCATAAATTGCTTCAAAGATATCAACATGACGACAGATGTGCGGTACGGTTTCCGTACTTTCAATTTCGTTTTCATACGTGTCGGGGATTTTTATGAAGCCGGGCTTTATATGCTTATGGTTCTTTTCGCCGACCTCTTTATTGAAAAGAGGCGGATCACGTGGCTGTTCATTGCACTGACAATGATCAACATGGCATCGACACTACGATCGAGAGCGTTCATATTCGCGTTCCTCTTCATTTTATTCTATGTTGTCTTCGTCGTTTTCAGGGTGGAAAAGATAAAGATACGATATGCCGTGCCGCTTGTGATTGCAGCCGCTTTCACATTTGCAGGTCAGTTCACGTTCTATTTTTCCGGAACTAAAGCGAGAAGCGTACTGCTCCGTTACGGTGTCAGAACGATGAGAGCATATTTTCCCCTCGGAGCGGGCTTCGGCACCTATGGAACAGCGGTTGCGCAGCAGCACTACTCAAAGTTATATCTCAGATACGGCTTCTGGCGATATTTCGGAACATCCATGAAGAACAGGTCATTCCTGCTGGATAATTACTGGCCCGGAGTAATGGCTGAAATCGGATTCTTCGGAGCTGTACTGATGCTCATTGTTATCCTGACGCTCTTCAGACGCAACGCGCGACTTTGCAGAAATCCCTATGCGAGAGTGTGTGTCTACAGCGTGTGGGTAGCGGTATTCGCCTCAAGCGCAGTTTCTTCCTCGTTCTTCGCGGCTACAAAAGCCATGGTCATGGGAGCGCTGGTCAGCGTCTTTCTCCCTGTTGCCGAACAGGCTGATGAAGCGGGAGGTGCCGTTTCTGTGCGGGAAAAGTTCGTTTCTTTCTGGAAAAATAACAGATTTTTGAAAAAAATGAGTGTCCTGCAGCGATTTGTTCTGATTGCCGCGATACTCGGTGTGTTCTGTGTCGGTGTGCTTGGATTCAGATATCGCGCAAAGATACAGAATAAGTTCTTCCCTTCAACGGTCAGAAAAGGGGCTTCTATCACTGTGAATCCGGAACCTCTTATATACAACGGGGGCGAATTTGAACCCTTTACGGACGACATCGTGCTGAAGAACGCAAGGTTAAGGGATATAAGCATAAGAGATAAGTCAGTAGACTTCGTGAGACAGATTGCAGGTGAGAAGTACTATACACTGACTGACGAGGAGATCGAGGCGGTCACCGGCGAGAAAGTCATAGGCGGAATGACAAAACTTGAAATTTTGGAAAACGCGTCTTCGGTGGAAGATGTGGATCTTTCTGTTTTTGAGGAAGTCATGAGCGCAGACGAGCGGGAGCATATTCTCGCTACTTCGAAAGCCCTTGACGACACTTTTAACATAAGCGGGGATGCGCTGAAAGAATTGCTGAAGCTCACGGTTGCAACAGCCGGGACAGGCAACTTCAGAGACCGTTTAATGTATTATTATTACAGTACATATTCAGGGTATAGGCTTCAGGTGACAAGAAAGCTTAGGCTCGAAGGGTATCATCTGCCGTCAATGATGGTGCCGGAAACTCTGCCGCCGGTTACCCGCGATATGATAGAGTTCGATGCTGAATCTGTGCGGAATCTTAAAAGGCAGTATACTGCATTTGCCGATTATTTGGGAATTATGACCGATAACGGCTGCGGCGGGGATGGCAACGAGGATATCACATTCCAGAAAAAATGGGATAAGTATGCCAGCCAGCGTCTGACAATCAAGTTCATTCACGATACGCTATACGGAATTTCGGTAAACAGAAGATTCGATGTGAGAATTGAAGGACCGGAAATCACTTTGACTGATCAGGGAATCACACTTCTTAAAGGCAGCGATTTCAATCCGTATGATTATGTTGAGAGTGTGCGTGATGTGAACGGAAAGAATATGATGGGGCAGCTCACCGTAGATAATCCCGTCGATACGAACGTACCGGGGTTCTACAGTGTAGTCTATTCGTGCGGTCCTGAATCTGTTATCAGCTTGAGCGTGAAAGTAGCCACAGATAAAGTCTATTACAGTTTACAGGATCAATGATGAGTGTGCAAAAAAGCGGCTCTGCATGCGGGAATAACACCCGGTCTGCGGAGCCGCTCTTATTTCGCTTTATTTCAAGTTTTTACATTCTGTTCAGGTCGTTTTTAATCTGCGTTGTTGAAATTTCCGGAGTTCTCGGAAGATATACAACTTCAACTCCCTGTTCTTTAAGAAAATCGAACTTACCGGCCCAGTCATCACCGATCACAAATGTATCGATATGGTATTCCTTGACATCAGTGACTTTCTGTTCCCAGTTTTCTTCCGGGATGACAAGATCGACATAGCGAATCGCCTCAAGGAGTTCTTTTCTCTGCTCGTAAGAGAAGTAGCACTTCTTCTGTTTCATGTTCCAGTTGAATTCATCTGTCGACAGTGCGACTACCAGATAATCTCCCAGAGCCTTGGCTCTTCTTAACAGGTTTATGTGACCATAATGAAGCAGGTCAAATGTGCCGTAAGTGATAACTCTTTTCAATTGGATTCCCCCTGATACTTTCATCCAAGCGGATGGCATTTTTTCTGAATTTGTTTCCTGCATCAAAGCAGGCAGTCTTTTTTCTGACTCTCGATATTATAGCATTCACTTCAGATTTAAACAATAAATAACTTAAACTTCATAAAGTATAAGTATTATCGTCGAAGACTGCTGTTACATTCGTCATCTCCTTTTTCCGTGTTGTCCGGATTCAGGAATTCTGCTGCGCGCTGGCGCAGACTCTGCAAGGCATCGCTGTACATTTCGTGGTAAAGCAGCGGAAACGCTCTCAGAATGCGCAGCGGACCGAATACTCTGTGGCGAAAGGCTGCAGTATAAATCTCTGTTGAACGCTCCCTAAGTTCAGCCAGCTTTTTCTCAAGAGCTTCTCTGGTCTGCTCGATATTATCCTGAGCAGCAATTTTTGTCTCGGCGATTGCATACGCTGCGTCATCTCTGTGTTCGGCGTAAGCGCTGAAAGCAGCTTCTTTCGTCTCGTTAATTGCGGTCATTGCCTCGTCCATGCGCTCATTGTATGCGCTGACTGCAGCTTCTTTTGTCTCGTTGATCGCTGACATCGCCTCTTCTTTGCGCTCGGCGATCGCTTCCTTGATATCAGCCTTGACCTGGACGCTGGCAGGTTCCGGGATTCCGGCTGCCCTGTATCGGTTATACTCCTTGTTGTCAATCACATCGCCGGCAGCAAATGCCTGATCTAAAACAGCATACATAGTATCTTCCTTGACAAGTCCGGCCTTTGTAAGCCCCGCATCTACGAGAACTTCCGCAGCGATCGAGCCTCCTGCGACAAGTCTCGTGATCTGATCGCTGACGATGCGCATATCCTTTTGGATCTGATCGAGTTCCTCGAGAGAGCGGTTCAGCTTCAGCATAATAAGCACGCTGACGACGAAATCCGCAAAGTATGCAATAATAAGGGCCAGTATGATCCATGTTCCGACAGCGGCAGGCAGGAACTGAACAGTCGCTCTGTCAATGAAAGGGTGAGCAAACTTGACAAGAAATACTACTCCAAGGCCCCAGATGAGGGAGAATTTTAAACATATGTATCCTCGAAAGTTGTATTTTTCGCTGCTGTAATTCCACCATCGGGCATGAAAAGTTTTATCCAGCATATATCCGCCGAGGAGCTCAACCGCCGTTGTCAGGAAGACGCCGATCGGATACAGCATAATAATGCTTATATCCTGAAGCGTGCCTCCGCCTCCATCAATAATAAGATGGACTGCAGCAAATACCAGGACCACTCCGAAACCGTACACCGGGCAGACAGGTCCGTTAAGAAAGCCCCGGTTGACCAGGCGGTGGGCTTTCATGGCGTGGAATACGACCTCCACACACCAACCGATAAATGAATAAATAACAAAATACCACAGAATCTGATACAGAGTCATTCCGAAGAGAACTGTGTTCATAGCAAATCCTTTCACGTAAATGATTTTTACTGTCGTAACATAAACAAAACTCCTGTAGTTTTTAAAATACAGATTCATGCTATTTTAGATTAGAAAACTAAAGTTGTCAAATATGGTAAATTCCAATAGATTTTTAAAAAAATATGGTATAATTAATTAATGTTATTCGGAGGTGACGATCATGGGAAAAATCAAAAATTTTGTTACGGGACTGTTCTCGAAAAAGAAACCCGGCGAAGATGAAGAGATCATACAGATTCAGCCAGTCGATGAGCCGGACCGTGATT
>Ga0326511_10003095_pt1 | contig 13433 bp, 22 predicted proteins | sample 0_2496_0518_D_FD_203701 | JGI IMG/M metagenome (GOLD analysis project Ga0326511, IMG submission 203701) | Bovine rumen microbial communities from UC Davis, California, United States - 0_2496_0518 | ecosystem: Host-associated > Mammals > Digestive system > Stomach > Rumen | place: USA... | reverse complement strand
GAATCCCTGGCATATGAATATACCCTTCCGAGAGCTATCAAAGAAGGATATCTGTGCCCTATCAAGGCGCTCACGATACCGCTTAAGCTCGATATCTCGGATGTGGGCATCAGCTCGGGCGACTTTAAAGCCGGCGAGATCGGAAGCGCCCTTGACCCTTATCTGGAACAGATTGCGGATGAGATGACAGGCTACTGTAAAGACCGCAAGACGGTTGTGTTTCTTCCGCTGATCGCTACCTCGCAAAAATTCAGGGATATCCTGATCAGCAAAGGCTTCAGGGCAGGTGAGGTGAACGGCGAATCGAAAGACAGGGCACAGGTGCTTGAGGATTTTGAAGCCGGCAAATACGATGTCCTGTGCAATTCCATGCTTCTTACAGAAGGCTGGGACTGTCCGAGCGTTGACTGCATTGTGGTGCTCAGGCCTACCAAGGTACGGAGCCTTTATACACAGATGGTGGGCAGAGGCACAAGACTTTCACCCGGAAAGGAAAGCCTGCTGCTGCTCGACTTTCTCTGGATGACGGAAAAGCATGAGCTGTGCAGGCCGGCAAGCCTAATCTGCGAGACCGAGGAAGTAGCAAAGGCCATGACCAAAAAGCTGGAAGAGAACGCCGGCGAGGAATTCGACCTTGAGGAAGCTGAGAAAATAGCTTCTGAATCTGTGGTGGAACAGAGAGAGGCGGCCCTTGCTGCAAAACTTGCGGAGATGCGGAGACGCAAGCGCAAGCTGGTGGATCCTCTGCAGTTTGAGATGTCTATCCAGGACGAAGACCTTGTCAATTACGTTCCGGCTTTCGGCTGGGAGATCGGACCGCCTACAGATAAGCAGAAAGCTACTCTTGAAAAGCTGGGCATCATGCCGGACGATATCGAATCGGCAGGCAAGGCAGCCAAGATCCTTGACAGGCTTGATAAGCGCAGAGGCGAAGGGCTTACGACTCCCAAGCAGATCCGCTTCCTGGAACGCAACGGTTTCCGGCATGTGGGTACATGGCAGTTCGAGGACGCAAAACATCTGATAGACCGCATTGCATCGAACGGATGGCGGGTTCCGAGGGGCATTAATCCGGAAACATACGAACCCGCGCCAAGACAAATGGAATTCAGTGATTTTATAGGATAAATAAGCAGGAAAACAGGAGTCGGACACGACTCAGCAATTTGGTAAATGGTAAACAGAAAGGGGAGCTGATGGACGGAGCTCTTGATATGAGGGAAATGCTCGAGTATATCGATCCCGGAGATCTTGATTACAGCAAATGGGTAGAGGTCGGCATGGCGCTGAAGCATGAAGGATTCGGCGTCGATGTATGGGATGAATGGAGCAAAAGAGACCCTGGGCGGTACAGTCCCGGAGGATGTGAAAAGAAATGGGAGACCTTCCGGGGGACTTCCAGTCCCGTGACGGGAGCTACCATCGCCCAGATGGCAAAAGAGGGCGGATGGGTCCCGGCAGGTGAAGGACATGAGCTTGCATGGGACGATGAGATCGCCCTTGACCCTAACTGGATCGAGGACAGGGAAATCCCGGAGCCGGTTAAATGGGATCCGGCAAGAGAAGCTATCCGGTATCTGGAGACACTTTTTGAAGCCGGCGAGAATGTCGGATATGTCATGGAGTCCTATACCAATGACAAGGGAAAACATATCCCGAGGAACAAGGGAGCATGGGACAGGACTGCAGGACAGCTCATTCAGGCGCTGGAATCCTGCAAAGGCGACATAGGGAGCGTATTCGGAGATTATGATAAGCAGGCGGGCGCATGGGTGCGGTTCAATCCCCTTGATGGGCAGGGCGTCAGGAACGAGAACGTGACTGAATTCCGATACGCGCTTGTTGAATCGGATGAGCTGGCACTTGAAAGGCAGTACGCCATCATAAAAGATCTGGAACTCCCCGTGGCAATCCTTATGTATTCCGGCGGAAAGAGCCTGCACGCAATCGTCCGCATCGACGCTGCGGATTATGCCGAATACCGCAAGAGAGTGGATTACCTTTACTCGATATGCCAGAAAAACGGCATGAAGATTGACACGCAGAACAGGAACCCGTCAAGGCTTTCAAGGCTTCCCGGATGCGTCAGAGGAGATAAGAAGCAGTACATTGTCGATACCAATATCGGCAAGGCAAACTTTGTCGAATGGAAGGACTGGATTGAATCCATTAATGACGACCTGCCCGATATCGAAGAGCTTGAGGCAACCTGGGATTCCCTTCCGGAACTGGCGCATCCGCTCATTGACGGCGTGCTCAGGCAGGGGCACAAAATGCTTGTGGCGGGCCCTTCCAAGGCAGGCAAGTCATTTGCCCTTATAGAGCTGGTTATCGCCATAGCTGAGGGCAAAAAGTGGATGGGCTGGCAGTGCTCGCAGGGCAGGGTTATGTATGTGAATCTGGAGCTTGACAGAGCATCCTGCTTGCACAGGTTCAGGGATGTGTATGAGGCACACGGAATACCGGCAAGAAACCTTTCAAACATTGATATATGGAACCTGAGGGGCAAGTCAGTCCCCATGGACAAGCTGGCGCCCAAGCTGATCAGAAGAGCCCAGAAGAAAGGCTATCTCGCCATCGTGATAGACCCTATCTACAAGATCATTACAGGCGATGAGAATTCAGCCGACCAGATGGCGAAGTTCTGCAACCAGTTCGACCTTGTGTGCACGGAGCTTGAATGCGCGGTCATCTACTGCCATCACCATTCAAAAGGCTCGCAGGCAAACAAGAAATCAATGGACCGGTCTTCCGGATCCGGCGTGTTTGCAAGAGATCCGGATGCCGTGCTGGATATGATCGAGCTGGAAATCACCGAGGAGCTGCAGCAGCAGGAAGGCAATAAGGAATCCTGCAGGAAGGTCCTTGCGTATCTGGAAGAAAAATACCCGCTGTTTGCAGCAGAGCTGTCGCAGGATGACCGGCTTTCATTTGCCGCCATCAGACGCGAGATCGAGGGCACGGACATGCTCACCGGCCGCCAGATAAAGGAGCTCCTGCCATGCATCGACAGGCTTTCATCAGAAGCCGAAAAAGAGGTCGAATCATACACGGCATGGCGGATTGAGGGTACCCTCAGAGAGTTCCCGAAATTCCCGCCGGTGAACTGCTGGTTCAAGTATCCCGTACATACGCTGGATGAGAGCGGGGCCCTGCAGGACATTGCTCCTCCGGACGAAGGAACTCCGTGGAACAAGACGTGGAAGCAGAATTTCCGGAAGTCGGGGAAAAGGGCGAAGTCGCAGGAAGAACGCGACCAGGAAGCCAAAGACGCCATGCTGAATGCGTTTGAATCCCTGGACACGGAAGGGAACGGAGAAATCCATGTGAGCGAGATCGCGGAGTACATGGGAGTCACGGAAAAGACGGTCAGAGCGAAGCTGAAATTATGCTCGGAGCTGTATGTTGCAGATGGAATGATAGGCAAGCGAAACAAATAGTCAAACAGGGAAATATAGGGAGTTTTTTCCTTCCCTTCCCGAGGGAAATAAAGGGAGTTGAGACCCTATTTTTCCCTCGGGAAATCGAGAGGGAAATAAAGGGATAAAAACCCTATTTTTCCCTCGGGAAGGAAAAAAGGGTATGTATTACATACATACCTTCGGGATTTCCCTCCCTCACGGTCAGTCACGGGGGAAAGTAAGTCGGGCGGTAAGTTGGCGCCCGACGACTTCCTTCCCCTGCCGTGACAAGGGCGCACGTAAGAAGGAGGTTAAAAAATGAGCACAGAAAAAAAAGCATGAGACCTGAGAAGGTAAGAAAAGTGAAAGCAGTGTTTAATGATGTCAGCGGATGGTATTACTGCGGCGACTGCGGAGAGATCCTGCAGGCAAAAAGAGCGGCACAGGTAAGGCCGGTAAGCTACTGCCCCTGGTGCGGGGTACCGGTCGAGATCCTGGTGACCAGCGAATTCTAGGAAGGAGAAGCAACGGGGATGGATAAATCAGTAATCACAATCACGGTGGATGAGAACAGGGATGTACGCGCTGACGGCAGGATCGAGACGTTTGACCTGCTGCTGGCAGGCGAAGCCCTGATGCAGGCGATCAGCGACGCACTCGGCGTCAGCAGGGACAAAGCTTATAAAAGATGTTGCATGGCGGCAGATATCAGGGCAGAGGTACACAGACTTGCCGAAAAGAAGGCAAAGGAAGCCGAGGCGGAAGGGCGTAACGAGATCACCAGAGAAAATCTCGATAGGATCCTCAATGAAAACAAGGCGCTGCTCGACGGGCTCGCGGCCAGGGCAGCGCAGCTCTGCGCGAGAGATCCCTGCGGAGCGGAAGGGGATCCGGAAGATGCACCCGTGTCGGAGGTGCTCAGCTGATGGAGATGAGCTTTTTCATGGCGATGAAGCCTCCGACTACGACATACCAGGAAAAGCAGGTCGTCGTAGTGAACGGCAGGCCGAGGTTTTTTGAGCCGCCGGCGTTAAAGGATGCGAGAGCCAAGCTTCTGGCAAGCCTTGCAAGGTTCCGGCCGGATGAGCCTATACCGGAAGGGACGCCGGTAAGGCTTGCAGTAAAGTGGTGCTTTCAAGCAGGCAGGGACCACAAGCCCGGCACATGGAGAGTTACGAAGCCTGATACCGATAATCTGCAGAAGCTTTTAAAGGACTGCATGACGCAGACGGGCTTCTGGGCGGATGACGCGCAGGTATGCTCCGAGACGGTGGAGAAATTCTGGACGGACACGCCGGGCATATATATCAGCATCACGACACAGTGAGGTGGATGGGAATGGATGATGACACAGTAAGGATGATCTATCACGAGGTGTACAACGTCTGGTACCGCAGGTGGAGGCACGCTGACCTTGGAGATGAAAAGAATCTCAGGGCAATGCTTTCCCAGGGCGCGGACCTGATCATGCGCTTTGACTGCGATATGGCAAGGCATATGGTGCATGACATGATAGATCACCTGGAAAGGAGACAGGCGTGATCTGCAGGAAATGCGGCAGGGAATTCCCGGGAGAGAGAAAAGACTGGCCTTATACAAGGGTGTATGACGAAAACATGCGCAGGGGCCATATCTTTAAATTCTGCTCATGGACCTGTATGGAAGCTTACCGCAGGGAAGAGCTTGATAAAAAGCGGAAGACCGTGAGGACGGCCGGAAAGAGCCAGGGCGGAAGATCGCTGAGGAATGCGCTGAAGATCGAGCCCGGCGAAGCGCATACCCTTGAGGAATGGGCCGAGCTCTACAGCATCGATTACTACCAGATGGTAGAATCGCTCCTGGAATACAACCGGCTGACCCTGGAAGACATCCTCTGGCTGCACGCGGGAAAGGAGGAACGCTCACATGTATGCTTATGACGCCAACGCGGGCGAAGAAGAATATTACGAAGATTATGACGACAGTGAGAACGAGCAGGAAGGGCGCTACGAGGTCGTAACGGCCTCAAGAAGCTACGTGGAGCCCTTCAAGCATATAAATCTTGAGGGCCGGCTCATCTGGCCCGGGAGAAGCTATTTCCGTGCGCTGGATGAGGACTGGCAGAGAATGAAGCAGGAGAACGGGATCCTCAAGGAATGCCTTGCCCGCTCCGGCAATGCCTACATGCTCAGTGATGCCAATAAATGGATGACGGCATACACTGAGCTGAAGATGGAGAATGCCAACCTGAAGGCTCAGCTGGAAGAGGAAAGAGCCATGCACCGGATCGAGACCATGGAGCTGAGACATCGGGCGGATTTCTTTGAACACCGGTATAACGAGCTGGCACAGGCCCAGGTAAGGCCGGCGACCGGCAGGGATAAAAAGTCCGGGCAGTTCAGGAGCTCCGACGGGATGCCGCTCGAAAAGAAGCAGGACAGGGCCCTTGAGATGTACGAGAAGCACATCAGCTATGCCGAGATCGGCCGGGTCCTCGGCCTCTCAGCTGGGACCGTGGAGATATACGTGCGTAAGGCGAGGGACCGCAGGGCGCATCAGAAAGCCCTGGAGAACTTCGAGGCAAAGAAAAGACAGGCGGGAGATTAAGCCGGTGAAGGCCGGAAGAGAATCCCGTTTCGAAAACGGAGAGAAGCGTATCCTCTCCCCGGAAGAACGGATCATGAAAAACGGCATAGGAAAGGGATAAAAAAGGATCCTTCACGGATGGATCACGGTTAAAAAGCGGCCGGAGATATTTTCAGGATCCCCTATACGCGGGAGAGGACAGAAAAAAGGTGATGATATGGAAGAATTTTCACAGAATTTACGAAGCAAAATCGAAAATGCGGTCAGCCTGATGGCTGCGCTTAAAGGAGCCGTCGAGGATGCTCTTGAGGAAATCCGGATAGAGAGCATCGGGGCAGATGATGAAAAGAGGGAAATCCTAAAAGAGACCGCTGAGGCGCTCCAGAATTCGATTTCAGGCTTTGAAGCCGATGAGGGTATAGATGTTAGCCTTGAAGCCAGCGAGGGCAAATAAGGGCATTCTGATGCATCTGAGGAGCATCTGAGCAATTCGGGAGACAGGAAAGATGTTTTTGACAGTGATCGTAACAGCATTTGTGTTCGGCTTCGGCTTCGTGATGGGAGCTGTGTACGGAGGTGATAAGAATGATTGAAAGCTACCTGCTCGGAATGGTGACAGGCTTTGTACTCGGAGTGGCCGTAATCATCATTCCGGAAAAACTTAAGATGTACAAGGATAATTATGTTGAGCTGAGAAGGAGAGACAGATGACAAGGGGAATGGCGTTCACGATCCTTCTTGACATCAATGGCGGATATTACAGCGACCAGATGAAGCTGCAGGCAATCCGCCGGGTGATGAGCGACACAGATAGTATCCCAAAGAAGTTCATGGCGGACATGATCCGCTGGCTTCTGGGACAGATGGAAAAGTAAGAGGTAAAGGGAATGGACAAAAAGAATAATAAAAACAGCGATTCTGGAGCGCTTTTGGGGCTCATAGCTTTTACAGTTTGCCTGGGTGCATTTATGTACATGGTGGATCTTGATAAATTCAGCCGGTCAGTAGAAAAGTTTATCGAGTCGGACGACCCGATGAATCTTGTGATTCTGGTAATCGGTGGCTTTATCATTGGCGGACTGCTGATGGCGATTGAGTCTCGCCCAAAGAAGTGAGGTGAGCAGGATGGAAAAGAACAGTTCAACATCTCTTGCAGCTCTCGCTTTTTTGGGGATCGCATTGAGCGTGATGGCGGTATATGGCTCAATCTGGATCAACGACACAGCTGATGTGATGAACAAATACGACTGGGCGCATGGCTACGGTACGTCAATGAAAGTGGGATTGGAGCACTGCGAAAAGTGGTGCGAGAAACACTGGAAAGATAAGCCGAGCCAATATAAATATCATTGCCAATGGTTGTATAAGTGGGATGAGTACGATGAGGAATGCAGTTACTCAGATTTTAAGAGATGGTATAAATACGCCTACGATGAAAAAGGCCGCGTGAAGAATCCAAACGATCACTTGAGCTGCGCAGCGTGGCTCAAGAAGCATAAGAAATAGGGGGTGACAGGGAAGTTATGAGCCAGAAGTTCAGAAGCAGGGTTTATACAGACAGGCCAGCATATGCAGACCTTGACTCACCTGAAAAATTCCAAGCCATTTCCGGAATCATAATGACAAGGCTCCGCCAGCATCCAAAGGCTATCTGCTCCTATTCTGGCGGAGCTGATAGTGACATAATGATTGACCTCATTGAGAGATGCAGGAAAATCGTTCCGTCACTTCCAAAAGTCGACTATGTGTTTTTTAACACCGGTCTTGAAATGAAAGCCACAAAAGACCATGTGAAATTTGTTGAACAAAAATACGGAATCACAATTCGCTCGGAACGTCCGAAAGTAAACATCGTTCAGGCATCGAGAAAATACGGAATTCCATTTGTATCAAAAATCATGTCGGGGGGACTCTCAGAATGGCAGAAGAAAGGTGTTCCACTTACAATCAAGCAGGAATATGACAATGCTGAGGACAAGCAGAAGATTCGTGAAGAACTTCGACAGAGATATCCTCATTGCGAGTCACTCATAAATTTCTTATGCTGTTGCAACAAGGCCGGAGAGCCAAGACCGAATATTCAGCTGGTCATAAATTCGTCAAAGTACATGTATGAATTCGTCTCTGAATATCCGCCTGATTTCAAAATCTCAGCAAAATGCTGTGATTACTGCAAAAAACAACTAGCCCACAGCGTTCAGAAAGATTACGAAATGATTATCACTGGCGAGCGAAGAGATGAGGGCGGAATGAGATCGGTTCCGAGAAAAGATAACACGTCAATGTGTTTTTCTGAAACGGCAAACGGGCAGTATCGACTAAGACCGCTTTACTACGTGTCAGACAAGGATAAAGAATGGTACAAGCGAACATATGGAGTCAGATACTCTGACGCTTATGAGGTTTACGGGATGAAGAGAACCGGTTGCTGTGGATGCCCTATCTCATACAGGGCAATCGAAGACCTTGAGTTAATCGGCAAATATGAGCCGAACATCAAAAAGGCAGCATGGAGCATCTTCGGTCCCAGCTATCTCTACAGACAGAAGTACAATGAGTTCAAAGCGAATAAAATGCGGGAGCTTAAAGAAATCCCGGGTCAAATGACAATCTATGATTACTTGTAATACAGCTGACGGAATCGACCACGGCAACAGTCGGCTGGAATACTGTCTGGAAGCCGTGGTCGAGAGATTCGAAGATGGATACGTTCTCTGCCCGATCTTATGGTCGGGCGGAGAGTGCGAAGAATGTTACGAGATATTTGAAAGGAGCGAGGAATGAGCAATTTTGACAAAGCAATCGAGATAATTCTGGCTGAACCTCCAGAGCTGCATTATCCCGCATACTATGCCGACCTGCTTCGTAAGGCTGATGTTCCCGACATGAATATCGGGAAGTGTTCGGAAATTCCGAACAGCTCGGAGACGATTTATCGGCAGGCGGCGATTGATAAATTCATTGACGGTCTTGAGGATATATTCGCAGATCTTCGTGAAAGACACGTTGATGATTCGGTTTGCGGATTGTGTGAGTATGACGGAGCATACATTGGGCAGTCGGGCGATTGGTGCAACGAGTGTCCGGGATTTGAAAAGGATGATTGTTTTAAACTCAGCGACAAGACCAGAAAAGAGTGGACTGAGGAAATTATCAAAGCACTGCCATCCGTACAGCCCGAAAAACGCACGGAAGAACGCGCAGAAACGCACGCGTGCGATTTAATCGACAGACAGGCAGAACAACAAGGAAGAGTATTCAAAGAGATTGTTGTTGAATATCCTTCATACAACACATATCCAGAATACAAAGGGAAACCTTATTTTTCAATCAATTACACGGAAAACGGACAAGAGTTTATCGGTTATGGGACTTACAAACCAGAGGTGCTGTCGGAATACTTGAAAGAATATTTCATGTCGTCCGCACAGCCGGAACGAAAGAAGGGTAAGTGAAATGTTAGACTTTGGCTTTTACAACATGGACTGCATGGAAGGAATAAAAGAGTTTCCCGACAAATACTTCGACCTTGCAATCGTTGACCCACCGTATGGCATTAACGTGACCAAGCAGGGCATGGGAGCAGGGGGGGGGTCGCACCTCACGCAAACCGTTCATGCAGACGAGCATCGGAGGCGCAAAACCTTTTGGCTCAGGGGGGCAAAACAAGAATTGGGGGGGGGGGGGGCTTCTGTGTGCCACCCAAAATCTATCACTCGTTCGATGATGAAAAGATACCAGATGCGGAATACTTCAAGGAACTTGAGCGAGTGTCGAAAAACAGGATCATCTGGGGGGGGGCAATTATTTCCTTGAGTACTTGCCTCCAACCCCTTGCTTAATCATTTGGGATAAAGGCAGGCGAGAAACAAATTTTGCTGATTGTGAGATAGCTTGGACATCGTTCAAAAAGCCCGCCAGAATCTTTGAGTGGAGGTGGAATGGCATGCTTCAAGAGGATATGAAAAACAAAGAGTACAGGCTTCACCCAACTCAGAAACCCGTAGCTCTTTACGAATGGCTCTTAAACCGTTACGCAAAGCCGGGAGATATAATTCTTGATACGCATGTCGGCTCGGCTTCAAGCCTTATAGCCTGCCGCAAAACAGGGCATAGTTTTGTCGGGTTCGAGATTGACGAGATATATTATCAGCTTGCAAAGCAACGGCTTGATGCTGAGATGGCGCAGACAAACATATTTGATTTTTTAAAAGAGGACAACAAATGATTGAATACATACTGTTAATCCTTGCCTTTTGCTTCATCGTATTCATCCTGATGGTTTTATATGACATCATCGAGGCGCAGGACAGGGAGATAAAAGAGATATTCAGACAGCTCGACTCGCTGGGCGAGAGGGTTGTGAGGCTGATGGAGGTGGCAAACCGTGAAAGCGATCGTGACGATTAAAATGCCAAGTGAAGGGTGCCGGAATTGCCCGTTTAAGGTGGAAAAGCTCGTGATAGACCGATGCGCGATCACCAATTCAAAGATTGATGACTTTGTGTACCGCAGAACCAGGGCGGATAACTGTCCTCTGAGGGAAATTCCGGACGATGCGCCGGCGCTGTCCGTTGAGGATACTCCGCTCGAGGTGCTCGACCTGCCCATGAAGGTGTACAACTGTCTGAGAAGGGGCGGGATTGACACGGTAAAACAGCTCAAGAAGGCGCTTGAGCATGAGGATGTGCTTATGCGCCTGCGGGGCATTGGACGGGGAAGGCTTGAGATCATAAAGATGCATCTGGAGGAATATGAGCATGGCAGGTAATCCGCTTATTGCAGATGAGATGGAGAGAAATGTTGATCAGGTTGCCCGCTTCCTTGCAGAGAACGGTTTCACGGCTCAGGACGGAAAACTGAACCGTGCGGAATACCGCAGGCAGAAGCATCAGAAAGAGACGGTCTATCATCTCACAAAGTCTCAGATTGACGCCATCAAAAGGCAGGCGGTCGATGATGTAACAAACAGATACAAAGACCTTGACCAGCAGATCCGGAATGAGTACGAAAGGCAGCTGAACGAAAAGTTTGCAGATTATGAGCGGCAGCTCGAAGACCGCAGGATAAAGGATATCAACTTCATCCTGCCGGTCGCTCTGATGGCGGCTCATGATGTCTTTAACTGGAAAGTCTACAAAGGAGATCGCTACCAGAGGCTTCTGGCAAGGATGGCGGAGATCCTTAATGACGGCGATATGAACCTTGTGCAGATCAGACGGTGGGTATTTAAAAATCTGGGTATAGAGATGAAAGAGGTATTTAGAGATGATGGAGATGAAGCCAAGGGAAGAAGCTGACCGCTATCTGAGTCAGATCCGCTATTTTGACGAAGTAATCACGAGCCTGCAGGAAGAAATGGAAGAACTGTACGAGCGGATGGCGGGCATATCGTCACCGGCCTTAAAGAGCGATGCCGTGCAGTCATCCGCAAGCCTTGATTCACCCCAGGAAAAACTCATGCCAAAATACGTAAAGACCCTCGAGGCCTACCGCCAGAAATCCAACAGGTATCTGAAGCTCAGGCGTCGTATGGTGGAGCAGATAGCGGAGATATCTGACTGGCGATACACAAGGATCCTTTACCTGACATACATCAAGGGCAGGCACGCTCCGGAGATCGCCGATGAAATGAATTACAATGCGGATTATATCCGGGTCCTCAGGAGCGAAGCCCTTGAAAATTTCTGGGAAAAATACCTGAAAAAATGAAAATCCTCACGGAATCTCACGCCTTACCTGTGCTATATTTAACCTGTAAAGCTTCGGCATGACGGCGAAAGCCCGTGCCGGAGTTTTTTCTGCGTATACTGACGGCGGCGTGTACGGCTCCTGCGCGAAGGCGGGACCGAGAGCTTTTCCCGGGGTCTTTTTGTTCAAGCTTTTTCAGCTCCGGAAAAGTCCGCTGAGCGTTAATCAAATTGTTCATAGAACCTCCTTTCTAACGGCAGGAACCGCCTGTCGACCCCAAGGAGCCGGCATAAGCCGCATTAATCATAGACTGCTGCATTCCCGCATCTCGGACTCCATCCCACTGAGCCTGAGGCGCGGGATTTTTATTGAGGACTGACCATGGAAAATGTAGAATTCTCAGCCGAGATGGGCGACCTGCTCGATGAAGTCATCGAGGATCACAGTGATCTGCATTGGATCCGGCGCGCCGAGGTGACGATCGGATGCCTTACCAGCGACCGGAGAAAAGTATCCGGGAAGAAATTCGTCTTCGGCGAATGCGTCAAGGTAAAGCCCCTGTACAAGCCATTTTGCCCGTACGATTTCCTCATCGTCTTTTACCTGCCCTGTATTGAGGGCATGAATGCCGACCAGCTTAAAATACTCATGTATCACGAGCTCCTGCATGTCGGCATTGATGAGACCGGCGAGGAAGTAAAATACATCGTCAATCCTCACGATATCGAAGAATTCCGGACCGTCATAGACCAGTACGGTCTTGACTGGGCAAAGGTAAAGAGGTGAGAGGATGGCAGCCAAGCGATATGACAAATGGATAAAGCCGGAAGGTCTTGCTCAGATAGAGGGATGGGCAAGGGACGGCCTTACTGCTGAGCAGATCGGCAAGAACATCGGCATCTCCCTGTCTGCCCTTTACAGATGGCGCGACAAATTCCCGGAGCTTGCAAGGGTAATGGATCTCGGCAGGGATGCTGCTGACAGAATCGTTGAAAACGCCCTCTACAAATCAGCCTGCGGTTATGAAGTCGTGGAAGAGGTGGAGGAGCTCCGCTTCAACAGGGCAACCGGCAAGCATGAGATGGTCGTGGTGAAACGGACCGTCAAGCAGGTGGCGCCCAATGTCACAGCCCAAATTTTCTGGCTTAAGAACCGGAAGCCGCATGACTGGCGTGATAAGCGTGAAGTAGAGATGTCCGGCGAGCTCCAGACAAATCCTTTCGCGAACCTCAGCGAGGACCAGCTGAGAAAGCTGGCGAAAGAGGATGAGTGACGACAGGAAGCTGATAGCCTACGGGGCAAGGCTTGAGCTTGCAAGGCGGTCTTTTTTCGATTACTGCTGCCTGAAAGCTCCGGATTTTTACCGCCCGGAGAGAGCCTACCAGAAACAGCTCTGCGATGCCATGCAGGACTTTCTTGCATCGGATGACCGCGTGCTCGTCATTAATGCCCCGCCCAGGCACGGCAAGTCGAGGACTGCCGGCTGTCTGGTCGAATGGGCTCTTGGAAATAACCACAGATTTAAGGTGATGACGGGCTCTTACAATGAAACCCTGTCAACAGCTTTTTCAAAAAACGTCCGTAATACCATCGCCGAGATAAAGGTCGAGCAATATCGCCCGGTATACACGGATGTCTTTCCCGGCACCGCCATCAAATACGGCGATGGTGCTATGAACCTGTGGTCATTGGAAGACGGATACAGCAATTACCTGGCTACAAGCCCGACCGGCACAGCTACCGGCTTCGGCGCCGACCTTATCATCGTGGATGACC
>Ga0326511_10003094_pt1 | contig 13434 bp, 10 predicted proteins | sample 0_2496_0518_D_FD_203701 | JGI IMG/M metagenome (GOLD analysis project Ga0326511, IMG submission 203701) | Bovine rumen microbial communities from UC Davis, California, United States - 0_2496_0518 | ecosystem: Host-associated > Mammals > Digestive system > Stomach > Rumen | place: USA... | reverse complement strand
TTTAAAACAAGATAACATGAGCTGGAGGTATGAACTAAAACTGGGGCCAAATGGAAAATATGGACTCTATGATAACAAGCAAGAAGAATGGCTGGACGAATCGATATACTCTGTCGATGACATATTCAGCAAGCTCGATGAGATACTCGATGCTGTCAAAAACAAGAATATGCAGAAGGCGCATGGACTGTTGAGCGGTCGTGCTGGCTGCAACTGGGAGTGCGTCACGGATTCGGCGAAGTTCACCACATCCGTGACCAATGCGATGGATACATACCTGAAATCCCATCAGGTCAAGATTGCAAAGGACGGTGAAGAGACTGTTATAGAAAAACTCAAGACCCTGTTAGAGGACTACCGCACTGAGTTGGTGCAAATCAAGGAAAAGCCTGCCACTCCAGCTGTGACAGTCATAGACAAGAATGTTGTGGAAGCTGCCGTAACTACGGTGGTTGGGAAGAGAGGCACCCACGCCAGAATCCTCGCCAAGCCAGTTCGCCCAGCACTCTGGAAATATATGCCCAGCTACCTGTTCTTTTGTGTGCCGTACTATTACCTGCGGACGTTCTTTGCCTCGCCATACGTCCGTCGATGGTTCAAGATTGTCATGTTCTGTGTCTGGCTGACATTCATTTTCCTCACCTGCATCATAGCCCATGACAATGCCAGGCTGCACACCGTCGAGAAAAAGTATGTGCTGCTTCGTGAATTTGCCAGGCCCAATAAGGAATGGGCAGAGAAGGCTGATTATATCGAGTTCTTATATACCGATGAAGCGGAGCATCAGGAAGATATACAGAGGCTTTGGGAGAACAGACGTAAGCGATTGGCAAAATAAAACATTCTTAACGTATCTTTAGGATTCAGAATCTAACGAAAAGTTAACACTAAGAAAGAGTCTCACGACTCTGAATTATACCTAATGATTTTAATGATAAGCAAGAATATTTTGGTCATTCATGTATTGAATGGCTTTGTGACCATTTTCTTTGAACTGAGATAGAACTCCCATATTTTTGAATAGAAGGTAAGTAAATTTGGCTGTATCATCAACATCAAAGCCGTCTCCTTCTATAGAAATATCTTCATAAGACATTCCACCGTCAACTGAAAACTCACCAGAAATCAATCCTGCATCATCCTTCGTCTTGAAGTCATATTTTGTAGGGATGTCTAACCATTGTTCCTTAGTTTCTTTTGAATGACCAGCTTCTCCAATCCAAGTATTGGGAATTGCTATGTACGAGAAGAAAGAATGTTTTCTAATTTTGAGTAGGCAATCTTTGATAAACTCAATGTCTTTTTCTTCTGAATTAAGATACCCATCATGCTTTTCAGCAAGTTTTAACAACTCATCTTCATCGTGTTCTTTTTCCATTGAATAATACCCGAGAAATGGAGCTGACAAGCTAAAGTGTTCTATTATGTATTTACAATTGTTTTTTAAATCGTTGTTAGAAGTAATAAAATCAAAAACAAACACACCTCCTACTTTACCATTATCATTTACTAATGGCAGTTCACTTAAATCAAACCTCTTGATTTCTGAGTTATCAATCAATTTGCGTAAGTGTTTATAATGATAATCGTAGGTATTATTAGGCCAATCAAAGCTACACTGATTAACGAAAAACACATATAAATCACCCTCTATTTCATCATTCAATCGGGTAATAATGCTAAAAACATCCTCATAAACACGTTCATAGAAATACCAGCCAAGATTTTTTAATTTTTCAATTTTTTTGTATCTCTGCAAATATGATTCGGTTTGTTTATCTAATAAATAAGTACTAAAACTTTCGTAAAAGCCTTGCCACACTTTGAATTTCGATTCTATAAGTGTGCCTTTTCGGGTGGGCTTGTTAAAAGTAACATCATAAGTGTACCGTCCATCATGTGAACGGACTTCTTTTAGAATTTGCCAATATTTAGAACAGAACTCCTCCTGTTTCTTTTCCCATCCTTCATAGGCTTTGCTTTCATCGTATAACTTCTGCAATTCTGCTATATGCTTTTTGTTATTAACAACTACACTATCTTTAGGAGACTTGTCATTGTGAACGAGACAATAAGATTTGTAACCCTCTGGGTATTTCTGCCTAATGTTCGTTGCATATAAACGAAGTGCGTCCCGTTCCTTCCATACTTTTTCTGAGTCTGCATCGATTTTCCGAAGCTCCTCTAATAGCAGGGAAGCCACAGCAACCTTTACTTTCTGAGGAATGGGAGTAAAGAGTTTAACTCCTTTTTTGTAGTTAACTCTTTCTTTACACGTCGGGTAAGAAGTATTTATAAAATCATACAACGTATGTGGATATTTCTCCGCTAAACTTCTAACTCTTTTATTGAGGGTTTCCCATTCCTCCCATTCACTATCTGACAAGGAAAGGATTTTTGCAGATTGTTTTTCGGATATTACTGAAATAGGAGGAAGCTTTTCACAATTCAGAAGTATCAAAGCTAAGGATGGGTACTCTTTTACTAAAGTTCTTATACGCTTATTCTTTCCATTACTTTTGATAATGAAATATCCTATAACTGCAATAACAACCGAAAGGATAAGTACTATTGCTATAATGTCGCTTGTCGCCATTTTTATTCTGCTTGTTTCTTAGCTTTGGGTCTATTAATCTTTGGAATGATTTGGATGATAAAGCGTTTGTTATAATCTTGAACTTTATTGTCACGATTTATTCCATTAAACCCACTACCTGCAATTATCACCTCTGTATTGTACTTTCTAAAATCAATCTTTTGGGATTTCCAATAAAGATAGAGAGCAAGTGCACGATTATAGCTCAAACGGTACATTTCCGTATCATCTTCATTGTAATTTCCACTTTTCCATTTTTCCCATTTAATAGCAGCGTTGCCTTCAATTACCATTTGATAATTGAAATTTTGGTTTTGATTTAAAGACTGCAAAATCTGTAATAAGTCATGACCGACAGTATCTACTATACCAAAATATTCTTGTTTGATATGGTCATCATTTGAATAGAATATTTCCTTCTCTTGAAAGTCTTTGGCATAAAACATCTTTCGAATAGAATCATATTCCAATGATGAAGAATGGCTTAATACAAGAAATAAGCTATCTAGATTTAAAATGTTTTGTAGCTCTTCTCTATCTGCGTTCGCGTCATGAAGAAGACTATCATTCCTTTCAACTTGACTCTTTAAGTCTCCATTAATTTTCCCAACTTTAACCAAACAGATAATGAAAAGAACAAGCATGACAAAGAAGAGACTTGTCATCAAGTCTGAGTAACTAGTCCAGAATGGATCCTTTTGTTTTGCTTTAGCCATTGTTAATTTTTCATTGATTTAATAGCACTAATCATCTCTTTGACTGCTGTAAGTAGGTCAGCATTTAACTTCGCGCTATCAGAATGTGCCTTTACTTGTGATTTCTTTAAGTTCTCAATCTCTTCTTTCAGGTCTTTATAACAGGTAGCCTGAACATTGGCATATTCAACAAGAGAATTAAGAACATCTTTCAGTTTGCCCAAAGAACTGAAAGCCTCTTGGTTCTCCTGTACAAAAGATCTGATATAGTTTGTTGATGCCTTCAATTGGGTGTTCAATTCCTCTGAAACAGTAGATGCATCTGTCGTTAATTCGTCAAATTGCTTCCTCCACGCTTCACGAGCTTCTGAGCCAGTCGGGAAGTGTGTCTCAATTGCAGACTTAAACTGTGCTTGAAGTTTACCTGCTGTTTCTTGGTTTTCAACCACCACCTTCAAAGACTTAGCGAAATCCTCAAAAGTATCGACAATGGTATCAATTTTTGAAACGGCGGTGTTAACCTCCTCAATAGTAGAATTAAGAGAATCCTGATAGCCTCGGAAGGAAGTTAACGATTCTGATGATTCCTTCAAAGTGTTGAAGGTTTCGGCTATTTGTGTGGCAACCTTCGTTTGATCCATTCTATTGATTTCGACCAGAAGCAGATGCTGCTTTTCTATATTGTCGTTAAGTAGCTCTGCAGAGTTAGCATAAGCATCAAGGTTGTGTCCAAATTTACCTATAAACTCACCCAACACGCTCTTAAGAGAATTTAAGCTAGAAGCCATGCTATTTGATAGCATTGGCATCAATTCTCTTCGTACGAAATCATAATATCCGTTTTTATTCTTATCACATTCGACAAGAGCTTTCTTGTAGTTTATAGATGAATTTTTTATCATCAAGTAAAGACCAATAAAACTAGCAATCATAGCTATCACAACACCAACAAGAAGATTCCTTATCGGCGATGTTTGTGCCGCCTCTCCCGCACTGAACAGAGTGTCAATGTTGAATGCTATTCCAGCCAGTCCTGTGATAATTCCAATGAATGTTCCAGCAAGACCCAAGTAAAGAGGAACATTGACAGTGTTAGATATTTGTGTTTCGAGAGATTCAATCTTTCGCTCACAAATATCCTGAATGATGGAGAAGTCAGCTGAGGTTCCAACGTTTTTACACAAGTAAGCATTCGTTTCGAAGATGACTTCCTTAAAAGATGAACTTCCTGCGCCATTTTTTATTCGGATTAAATCAACGTCTGCATACTCAATCTGCTCAGTTTGGATGCTTGCTTTGTCAGATTCATCTATATCTTCATCCTCCTCATCATCCGGCAGAATAGAGGGTGGCTCGGGTATATGTCTTTGGGGAGGATTATTGATAAAATCTTCTAGTCTGCTTTTAGATTGAAGAATCTCTTTGGTTATAGATGACTGAACCAACTCAAGGGATGCTTCATTGGGGAAGAATCCTGCTAGCTGAGCTATCTTTTCTTTAGTCTCTTTGAAGGACTTAGACTGAAAATATAATACTACGACAACAATGACTATTGCCAATACTATTAGGACAAATTCTAGAAGTCCCATTCCGAAAATAGTTACAGGTTCCATACTATTCAAATAAATTTAGTTGCTGTTGTTTTTTGTTTCTATTATTTTTCTTTTCCTCCTTCAAAGCGTCCTTTCTGGCCTTTGCTTCTTCTGGAGTAAATGGTGTGTAAGTCTCCGTTGAGGATGGATAATTACCTTCTATATACAATTTAACCAGTCCTGCGTGAGACAATGGAGATGTTATATCTCTGAATTCGATATTCGTATTGTAATCTAAGAAAACGATATCATTTGTTTTGGCTCTTTCTGCAATACGAGACACAATATCATGAACTTCAGGAACGTTGTCCAACACCCATTTGAACGTAGGCAGGTAGATTTGCATCCTTGCATCGAAGTAATTCAGAAGTTCTTTCCCATATACACCTTTTCGATGTCCTAAAGGAGGACCGAAGTGTCTCACAGTTCTTTTTAGTCCTTTCATTGTGTCGTTTTTAAACATCTCAACATCAACATCTGCTGTTTGAAAAACTTTCAGTCCTTGCCAAACAGCTTCAACACAAGTGGCAGTCATTCCTGGGGTGAAAGGAATGGGGATGTTACCATGTGGGTAGAATGGACTGAGCATCTGAGCATATCTCTTCTCCGATGCGGAAGTAATATCCAAGATGTCAGCATTGGGATATTGCTCTTGAATATTTTCAAGTTTCCTTTTTTTGTTTTCAACGTATATCATCCGAAAATCATTTTTCTAGGGTTATCAATATTTGTTATATACCTCAAGGGAATGAAGGTCTTTATCATACATTCAGCTTGGTGCTGATAGAAGATTTCTCCCTCGTCTCTGCTCACATAGTTTCTTTGGGTAGCAGATATGTTTACTTTAACAAGGTCATCATAATTTACGCCACATGCGAACGAATTAGAAGCTGCGTTTCTGTCGGTAAACTGTGTATCCTTAAACGCTGCAACTTCTAAGTCTATATACAAGAGAACAAGAGAAGCACCCTCTTTATGTTTTCTATACGCCATGGGATGGTCATCACAGAAACTTAGACGTACATAATCTTGAAGACCATGCCTTGCGTCAAGTCTCCGCGAATCAAAATCACCTCCAGGATTTGGTATATCAATGCCGTTCTGCTCACAATAATACCAAGAATATAATCCACCAAATTGTTTGATTCTAATTAGGTTCTGTTTGTCTGTGAAGTGGTAGAATCTTGTTATACCTTTCATCCTTAAATATTGTAGTATTCTCTCTGCATCTTCTTTTTTCCTCGTAACCAAAGAGGTTAGACGTTCAATTTCTAACCGCCGAGCTTCTTCTTCACGGGCAAGTTTTTCTTCATACTCTCGAGCAAGCCTTTCTTTTTCGAGTCTTTCTTCTTCTTCTCGCTGCTTTCTTAAACGATCCTGTTCACGCTTTCTTTCTTCTTCCTCAGCCTTCTGTCTGGCCTCTGCTTCAAGGCGCTCAATTTCTTTTTGACGCAGAACTTCTTTCAGAACATTGATGTCACTGAGTAGTTCCTCATATAGATTATTCAGTTGGTCATCCTTAAGCTCTTGAAGTGCCGAAGTTGTGCTGAACAGTAAATCCTCAGCACTATCTGGGTTTTCATCATTAATGAAAATCCTAACAGTATCAAAGTTCTTTGCAACTTGTAGCTTCAGTTGTCGTTTTCTTTCAGCTTCCTCTTCCTTCCTTCTCTGCATTAAGTCCTTCATTGTCCGAACAGGATGTGGTTCTGGATAGACAAAAGACTTAATCTCTATTTTCTTGGCTTCGAGATGCTTAATCTCAAAACTTGGTATTTTAATCTCCTTTTTCCTTAAACTCTCCAAGTCAACATCTGCCTTTCTCTTTTCGGCATTCAGTTCGGATATGCGCTTAGACAGATTACGAATGTCCTTATCGTAATCTGGTCCGAAAAAGATAGATTTTATTTTATCAAGAAACCCCATATAACTTTATGTGATTTTACTTTTAACTGCTTGGCCTATATCGTAACTCTGTAAGCTTTTCTTATGTAATCATCAATTTCTGCTTTTGTTTGTATAGATAGAATATGCTGCTTCTGCTCCTCACTGAAAGGATATATACCAAAAGACTTGACATAGTTCTTGGCATAAGAATAATATCCTGTGGAATAGGGTTTGCTGGTATTCTTCATATAATAATCGAAGACGCTTGACTCAAGAACTCGCTTCAAGAAAAGCAATTCTGTTTCGGAATCATTATAGATGGCATAACCGCAATATATCAGCATGTCCTTCTTTGGCATATACACAAAATGAGGCATGTCGCTCATATATGGGAACAGCAACTTAAGCCCATTGTCGGCAATGGCTTGAGTTCTTCCAAAGGCATACCAGGCACCATAATCGCCTTCTCCCTTATCGCGAGCATCAAGAATTTTGCGGCATGTTTGAAGATAGCGATATGCCAGAGGATATTTTTGCAGGAAGAAATTTTCATCAATTAGGTTATGTTCAGAATCGTAAGGTGAGATAATCTTCTCCTCCTTTTCTGGTATTTCCTCTTCCGTTTTCAAGATATTTGGCTTGATAATGTCCCTGCAAACCCCTTTTTCGATGGGGTATTCCTTGCCATCTTTAATCAAGTAGTAGTACAAGTCATCAGAGCGGACGGGGCGGAAGATAAATACATCGTTAGCCAGTGTGGCTATACCATTCTTGATAACATACTTGTTTCCAAGAGGTTCGCCTGCTGACTCAATACGGTGTATGTTCTGTAGCACGTCATTCCGGTTTAGATGCCAACCTCGATGGTTGTCAAGTGCTGCGTATTTTATCTTACCAAATGTCATTTCTTTGCCATTCTGTACATCGGTAATGTCGGCTTTAGCATAAAAAAGTGAATTACTAGGGGATTTCGTCAGAAATGCTAGGCATGTGTAGGCCAGTTTCTTCTTGAACACCAATTGCTCGCCAAAGTTGATAATCCTCAGAGATAATTCACCAGTTGAAAGGTAAATACGCAGCTGCCGCGCATTGACACTCTTGAAGAAGGTGTTAACGGTGATGTAGCCTAAAGCTCCCGTATCACTCAATAATGAGTTGCCAATCTCAAAGAATGGTATGTAGAGGTCGGCATTGCCTATGCGCGACGTACTCCAACGTGACAAATTCTTCTTCGTTACGGGGTCTATGTGCTTGGAACGAACGTATGGTGGATTACCCACAATTACATCAATTCCATGATTCTCCCGTACTCTTGGCATCTGCCAGAAGTCAAAAGTTAAAGAATCGCCCTGATAGAGGTTGAAGTCCCTTTCCTCAACAGTTTCTCCGTTAGCCAAAGCGACGAGGGCCAGCAGTATTTTTGCTCTGCGTATGCTTATCTCACTGATGTCAACTCCGTATAGGTGATGATAAGTCTCGACAAAGGACTGCCCTGTCTCTTTGTTGATATAGTCGGCTAGCGTGAAAAGGAAAGCACCACAGCCGCAGGATAAGTCTGCACACAGACATTCAGTCAGTGGTTTCCCTGCTAATGGGAAAACATGACTGACAATATAGTCCCTAATGTATTTGGGTGTATATACTGCTCCATTTGTGGTCTTTTCGGCTTGCGGTATGGCGAGTTCAAAGATGCTGATAACATCTTCCAGGGTACACTCGCTTGAGAGCAAGGTGATATCCTGCTCCAGTCCATCTTTTTCTTCTGCCACGAACTGAACCAAATAGCCTTTGTGAACATCAAGGTTTTGATGCTTGACAAATGAGCTGACAACCAACTTGTCAAGAAGCAACTCATCGTCTGTGTATTTATTAATCAGTGCATTAACTTTCTTGTTCATAGGGATTCCTGTCTTTACGGATTGTGGAATATAATAGTGCTTTATCCTCTACCTTCTTAATGCCGTATAACTTATCACACATTTGATCAAGCTGTCGCCAGAGGGAGTTAAGCGATAGTACGAGCCCAGATGTCTGTGAGCCTACGCTGTTGCGTATCTGCTCATTTGTCTGCTCAATATTCTTCGCAATGTTTGCTAGATTTGCAATGTTCCTCCCACACTTTATGAAAGCATCTTTTGGAAAAGGAACGGGGTCGAGGAATTGTTTATTGAACTTATAGTAACCGCCTTGTTGCGGATTTGCTATCGAACGGGCAAATGTGTTGAAGATGGTCGAGTTGATAATGGCCGCAAGAGCATAGAGATGTTTCTCGTCGGGTTTGTCAATTTGGATAAAGAACATATTTGCATTATCGCAATAGACATGCTTTTCCATCACAACAGCAGCCTGTGGATATTGCGCCGTCATGGGTACGCATAGTTTCTCATATATTGCCCCATGATTGTTGGCTCGCGTAAATAAATGCCAATGATCAGTAGAGTTATACTCACCATTCCTTTGTGGAAGAGTCTCTACAGTCTTGCATATCATGTTTTTGTGTTTGGCAAGGTATGCTCCTGCTTTGGGGTATAGAGCCGTGAACTCAGAGATACTGAGTTCTGTTACCTCTCCCTTTTCCGTCACAGAGTATGGGAAAAGGGCGAATGTCGTGTGCAGCCGTTTTGTCAAGGGTGCAAATTGCTCATTGCAGAGCAATGGGCGACAAGCCCCCATCTCTACTTCTACATGATTGTCTATGACGGAATGGCCATATATAATACCGTCAGATATGCGGTCAGCCACTATCTGATAAGCGTCGTTCCACAACATCTGCAAACCCACTTTAATGTGACAAACATCACCAAGAGTTCCCAATTCCTCTGACAATCTAAGCCTCAAGTCATTGAGTGCTGCATTTTCGAAATTCCAAGGGGTTTCGCTGAGTGATTTGGCTTGCAGTAACTGTTGTCTGCCATCAGATGAGTTCAAATACCAGACATTGGTATTATTTTGTTTGTTGTTGTCGCATACAAGAATGGCCACATAGGTAATCCTGCCTGCAAATAAATCTGTCTCGGCATAGTCGTAGATGCCGTTAAGCAGTTGTTTTGAAGTCAGAAGTTTCCTAATGCCTTTACCGTATTCCGTCTTAAAAAACCTTTTCTGCACGATATACCCCAATCGTCCATTGTCGTTCAGTAGTGAAATGCCACGTTCTATGAATGGGATGGCGAGGTCTATCTTGCCATTCTTGCTAGAGGAATAAACTCGTTTGATGTACACTGCCATCAAAGGTAGATTGCAATTATAGTTCTTCACCTCCACGTATGGTGGATTGCCTATAACGTAGTCGAAACCTCCTTGCTCAAAAACATTGGGAAACGCTTGTTGCCAATCGAAGGCATTGGTTGCCTGTAGTTCGTTGATGTCATCGCTAATGGTAGGGCATATTTCTTCGATGTCGGCACCAACCAACGAATTTCCACATCGGATATTTTCTCCTATTCCTTTCAGAATTTGTGAGCCGAGTAATCCAACAACTCCAAAGTCCTTGGGTGCATAGTTGTCAATAAGTTTCAGTGAAAGTGACATCTTGGCCACCTCAACTGCTTCAGGATTGATGTCAACACCATATAAGCAGTTATTGATAATAGCTTTTCTACCCTCGATAGTCAGTGTAACGTTCCCATCCTGTAGGATGTAGTAACTATCATCAATAGGCTCGCCAGCTCGAATGCGCTTCTCTATCTCCCTAACGATATATTCATATGCGCCAACAATGAAAACACCGCTGCCGCAAGCTATATCTACGATATTGAGCTTCAGAATCTGGAGAATTGACATACATTTCAAAGAAGTTGAGAATGTAGAGTCAATAACCTTGTTTACCAGATGCTCTGGGGTTGTTACAGCTCCGTTACTCTTCTTGAACTCCTCCTTCAGTTCGTCTGTAACCTTGCCGTTTCTAACCACAAGCTGATAACCCAAGAACAAGTCATAGATGTCACTTAGGGTTTTTAGTGGTATAACGTCAAAGCGATAGGGCGAGGGGTAGTAAAGACTGTTTAGGAAATGTGTAAACACATCGTTATCTATCGTCAGGCTTTGCAAAGGAGCAATTCTCTTAAACATAGGCCCGTCGTAGTGGTCATAAAACTCTGCGTATGAACTTCGTTTAAATGCCTCCCAAAAATTGTCGGCAGCAAAATCTAATAGCAGCTTGTCCTTTTCCAAACCTCTCGATTCGCAAACCCTGATGAACAGCACACGGTTGATGATGGTCTGTACGTAGAAACTCAGTGTGGCGATATTCGTGATATCATTTTTATCCAGTATGGCCTTGGCCAGTTCCTTTCTGACATCATCAAGCAACCAGGAAAATTTTTCGTCAAGCGCATTTCCCTTGCCTCTGACGAATCTGATATTACCCTCAATAATGTTTTCTCTGGATAGGTAAACCTTCAATGTGTCATACTTCTCCACGAATTGAGAGTATTCATAGAAGTGGATGCGAGCATAGTCAGCTTCATCGAATACGTTGGGCATAACAGAACAGTCGTAGATTGCCAACTGCTCAAAATTAGTAATAATGGAGAAAGGTGCGCCAATAGACCATCCATAAGAGCGTATCTGGAATGCTGCATCTTTATCTGACTCTATATTGACGGCCAGGCTTTTGGCATCAACGAAGGTCAGCATCACGCTACCATTCACAAGCGTATAATCGGGCCGTGTGTTTGTAGAACCTATATCGCGCAGTTTCTCTTTCTCGCTGCGGCCAAGGGTATGCTCTGTAAGTACCTGCTGGGTGTTTTGCACGTCCCAACCAAACACAGAAAGGAGCTCGTCAATCCATGTCCGCATGGTCGCTTCTGATGAATTTTCAAGCTGTCCAGCAGACTTCGCTACTTGATAGCGTTGTACCAAGTCTATCAGGTTATCTTTGTCTTGCATAAGCATTTCATCATTAATCTAATGGTCTAACCAATTCGTTTACGTTAACTTCAAGCACTTTTGCAATATGCAGAAGTGACTCCAAATTAGGCTGTGCTGAGTTTGTTACCCACTTTGACACAGTTGCTTGGTCTCGTCCGAGCTGTTCAGCCAGCCATTTGTTCTGGAGATTCTTTTCAGCTAATATGACCTTAATTCGGTTAAGATTCTTAATCTCTTTTTCCATGCTTGATTTCTTAAAACATTGCAAAGATAAGGTTTTTCTTTGAAATATTTGTAGATTGTTGAAAATATTTAGTGAAATTAGTAATTATTTTCCGTTTTAGACTATTAGGGATGACAAATATGACTATATTCATGGTTCACTGTGACTATTGGTAACATCTTTATAGAAGTCTTTCCTTTCCCTATCTTTTTGAATCAAAATTCGTACCAAAGATTATCTGTCTGGCGACACATAAACATTGGTACGATTGACAAAGCAAACAGCCGTCAACAAAAAAAGAAAGTTGACAGCCGTTTTGGTTATCTATAGTTGACTTTGAATTATTAACCGCCATTGAATCCCAGATACTTAGAACGTCCAAGACACAATGGCGGTACAAGAACCATGTTTTTAGCCGATTTTCGAGGCATCCGCGAAGCCTCATAATGACCTTTTATTGTCAGCCAGACTTAGCAAACGGCAAAAATGCCCCAAAATTAAAAGTTAAATAATCTTAACAAGTTGTTAAATCTTGCTCACTTCAGATGGCGGGTTTTGCTCTGCAAAACTCTACGATTTGCCCTTTTTCGCTAATGCAATTTTTTGTACCTTTCAACTTTGGCAGTATAGCATAAATATCTGTGCTGCAATTGTTTATGGAATCACAAAACAATCCCACATGTAGTCAATGGTAAAGAGTATAATAAGGATGTGGTTGATGCAGCAGTTAATGAAACTAATAGAGAGGTGAAATATACAAAAGCTATGGTGCAAAACAATGGTAGTATATTACTAAACTATGACCATCGGATAAGCAATGGTGAGAATGTAAGCGAAATAGTGGAACACATCATCAAGACTCTATACATAGCTTCAGAGTATCTTGTATTAAAACTGAAATCAAAATGAAGTGGATGGCGTTGGTAATATCTTTTTCACTCTTTGGTGTTGTGGAGTTGAGCGCACAGAGTGACTACTATGAACGACAGGCACGTTCACATCAAAATGATGCAGCTTACTATGTGAAAAAAGCGCAAGGATATGACAAAGATGCGGAATACTATATGCGTGAGGCAGCCGGTCACCTTAGAGACGCTGAGTATTATCAGCGTCAAAAACAACATGAACAGGCACGGAGTTCTCTACGAAAAGCACGAAATGCAATTGAGAGAGCTGATGACAATAAGCGAAAGGCTGACAATGCTCGTTCAAATGCCAAGTCATATATTAGACGTGCTGAAGATGCTCTACAAAATGTAAAAAAGTAATACCGAATGGTTACATGTGACACTATATGTACATAAACAAATAAACAATCAATAATAACAGTTAGAAGATGCGCACGACACGGAACAGTGTATGAGATTATGAAGAAGATGTTTTTTAGCCTCGCCATGTTGATGACAATGGTCGCTACCGTATCTGTATTTGCTAATGCCCAGACTACTGAGTGTACAGAACATGACCACCTCTCTGCAACAACACACGTCTCGGTTCAAGGTACCCACTGTAGCGGAACAGTTGGATGCAGTTGCCCGGGCTTCTCTCCTATTACCAATGGGGACG
>Ga0326511_10003092_pt1 | contig 13438 bp, 8 predicted proteins | sample 0_2496_0518_D_FD_203701 | JGI IMG/M metagenome (GOLD analysis project Ga0326511, IMG submission 203701) | Bovine rumen microbial communities from UC Davis, California, United States - 0_2496_0518 | ecosystem: Host-associated > Mammals > Digestive system > Stomach > Rumen | place: USA: California... | reverse complement strand
TTATACACAGATGCAAACAAAAAATAATATCCCCAGTGGTTTGACTGAAATATCATCTTTAGCTTAATGCGCTCTCATCCCACGGTTAAAACCGTGGGCTTTCTCGCTCACTTATATTGTAAAAAGCATGCTTTTGCTGACTAAAGAAGTCTTTAACCTTGAATAAAAAGGGTAATTTTCCTATAATGTTCGTGTTTTTTTAAGATAGTCTTGCCGTAGGATAAAGTCTTTTTACAAAACTGTATTATATGTAATTTAAAAGACTAAGCCTATCAAATTATTGAAAGATTTTTCTTTACTTATTACAGAATGTTATGACTGACAAGAATGCATTAGTTTCGAGGCTTATTGCCATTTTGGTTCAATATGTACCAGGTCTTCAGAATCAGGTAGAGGCTTTTTCGGCTGATTATTTTGCTCAGCGTGCTCTTTTGCGCGGTCTTATGAATATGCATAAGGTTGAAAATCCTTTGAGTGAAGAGTTTTTTGCGCTGCAAGATGAGCTGTTAGCGGCGGAGTTAAAGGAAAAGAATCTTGTAAACTGTGCCTCGCTTGCTGCTGTCAAGTTAAATCCTATGCTTTCCCTCCATCAGGGAGATATTACCTCTTTGTGCTGTGATGCCATTGTGAATGCGGCTACACCGCTGTTACAGGGATGTTTTCAGGCAGGCCATAACTGTATAGATAACTGTATTCACAGTGCCGCCGGACTGCAGCTGCGTTATGAGTGTGCACGGATCCTTGGTAATCGTGTGGCCAAGGAGGGGAGTGCCATTATTTCTCATGCTTTTAATCTGCCCTGCCGTTTTGTAATTCATGTGGTAGCCCCTAAGGTGGGTTTTGAAGTTACTTCAAAAGAAAGATCCTTACTGGCCTCCTGTTATACCGAAACTCTTAAGGTAGCCCGTAAGAACGGCGTAAAATCTCTGGCCTTCTGCCCAATTGGGACCGGAGCTTTGGGATACCCTGCCGGCAAGGCGGTGAAGGTCGCAGTTGAGACTGTGCAAAATGATCTTGAAGCGCATCACAATGATCTTAAGGTGGTTTTTGCTGTGGATAAGGAAAGTGATTATCACCTCTATGACGCCGAACTCAATCCTAATCCTAAAAAGAAAGATGATGAACTACATCCGTTTTTTAATATCAACCTGATTTAACCGGCATGAGGGCATGTATCCTTCGTTTTTTACATGGCTTTTTAAAAATATAATTTCTTGAGGCGGCAATGATGTGTACGAATATTATTTATGCTATGCTACAATGCTAACCTGGTAAGTGCCATGAGTGGAAAACAGCATGTATTCAAATTCTAAAAAAGACTATTTTATAAGATATCTTCTGACGTTTAGCGGCATCGTCTCTATTGTCCTTTCCCTGTATCTTGCATACGGCATCTATTTTGCAAAATGGGTGGGAGTATTCTCGATCTTATCTTTTAAGTACTATTTTTTAATTTTATCTTTAGAGTATTTCCTAATCACCTTTTTCTCAGGACTGCTGTATGGTTTTTTTCAGAGGGGATTTATCAAGGAATTTGTAAAGTCCGCAAGTATTACCCTTCTGATGCTTTTGGGACTTGTGTTCGTGCTGTTTTGGCTGCATCAGTTAAATGACTCGAGGCGGCTGGTCATAGGTTATTTTGCATTAATCTTTGTGGGTTTTGACTGGCTTTCAAAAGTTGTTTTAAAGTCGTTTTTAATTGAGTTTTTCTCGCGTTCTAAGTTTTCAAGCAAGGTTTTGGTGGTAGCTCCGGCAAACGAATATGTAGGCATAGTGCGTTCTTTTGACAAAAATCTTGACTGGTCAAAAAAAATAGTGGGGGTGGCTACTGACGATAAAGAGCAGTTAGGGCATATTGTTCACGGCAATAAGGTGGTTACCACCTGTGATAATCTGCTCGATTACGTGACGCATCATAATATTGATGAAATTATGTCTTTTTATGAGCTAAGCAAATGTGACGAGAAACTTAAAACTGCTTTTTCCAAGATTGAGGAAATGGGCATTAAGATTAATCTTAAATTCACTATTGAGGGCTTTGACTATATACCGAAGTCTCTTATAAGATTTGACCGCATTGCCAATGTGCAGTGCGTATCCATTTCCAGAAATTTCATCTCCCCAAGAAAAATTCTAGGCAAGAAAATACTGGATTTTTCAGGAGGTCTTATCGGCTTTCTGATTTTTGTAATCGCCTATATTATTGTTGCGCCTATAATTAAGTTTGATTCAAAGGGCCCGGTACTGTTTTCCCAGTTAAGAGTCGGCAGAAACGGCAGAATCTTCAAGTGCTATAAATTTCGCTCTATGTATACTGATGCTGAAGAGCGCAAAAAAGAGCTGATGGCGCAAAATGAAATGCAGGGTCTGATGTTCAAATTAGAATCCGATCCTAGAATCACCAGAGTCGGTAAATTTATTCGCAGGACTTCCATTGATGAACTGCCGCAGTTTTTGAATGTCCTAAAAGGCGATATGAGTCTTGTCGGTACGCGTCCTCCAACTTTAGATGAATATCAGTATTATGAGCCGCAGCATAAGGCGCGTGTCAGTATGAATCCTGGACTTACCGGCTTATGGCAGGTAAGTGGCCGCAGTGATATCAAAAATTTTGAGGATGTGGTCAAACTGGATATGCAGTACATTGATAACTGGTCAATCTATCTTGATATCAAGATTATTCTTTTGACCATTAAAGTGGTTCTTTTTGGTAAAGGAGCCAAGTAATAGTAAAAGTCTTTTAGACTTTCTAGGGTGAATTTTTTATTAAGATAAAATAAGATATGAAAAAGTTACTGCTAGTTCTGTTCTTGCTGTGTGCTGCAGGTTTGGGGGGAGGCCTCTTTTATTATTATAAATTTGAGGCTCCGGAAAAGCAGGTTAGCCTAAAGGTTGAGGACGATCTTAAATATGGAGTTCTCGATGAAATGCTAAAGCCCTATCATTTTGGTCGGGATAAGCATCAGTTCTTTTATGAGAATTTTAAAGAACTTTTAGAAGGTGACAGTTTGCTTTTGCTCTTAAAGTCCTGTGGCTGTGAGGAGCACATCCTTAAGATGGAGCCTTCTGAGAGAGTTAAGTATCTGCTTTCCTTACAGTTGAGGATGATGCTTGATAATCTTAACAGCCTGTCTTCAGAAGAACTTCTTGATTTTTTTCAGGTTTATGAAAAGTTCTTTCATATTCTGCCACCGTCAAAGTGCAGAGCGCTCAGGAAGCAGGAAGGGGAGATTGGACAGTATTTTAATCTTGAAAACTATCTGCGTGCTTATCGCAATATGTCTTATAGCAAGACCAAATCTTCTTTTCATTCCTTAAGAAAATCCCTAGAACAAGCCGAAGACGGTGATAAAGCGCGTTTTGCTAAAAGCAGGCGCGAAGAGTTAATGGCGCTTATGGATGAGGTTTATTCTCAGTACTACGGTACTGCTGAGAACAGCAGGAACAGAGTGGTACTAAAGGCGCTCACTAATGAAAAAAATCAGGATATTGTGGCCTGCACCTATTTTAAGTTTCTCTATAGGGCAGTTATAAACTGTAAGGATGACAAGACAAGAAACACGATCATCGCCTCATTCCATGAGCTTTAGTACCTTGCCTTTTTGGAAATTCATTCTGTTATTGTACTGAATTTTTTCATGAGCAGAATTTTTTCATCGGCAGTGACATCCTGATATTCATAATAGTAGTCACCAATGAGGCCTTTTTTTCCTGTAAGTCGGTAAAGAAGCCTTAGACCTTCTGTAATCTCATCACCGGCAAGATCGCTAAAATAGGCAGGTCCCTGCTCATAGGTAAATGCAAGATACAAGGCGCATCCTAGAATGCGTGCTTCCCTTTGTTTTCCGCTGTGCCAGGTTTGGTGAGTATAGGCGCCAAAATAATCGCCATCTGGGATAAAAAAGGTTCCATCGGTAAGATCAATATCAACTGCGCGCTCTCCTTCCCTAAGATATCTTTCTGCGAGCTCTGCTGGAGTTACCGGTTTTTTACAGAGCACGCTATAGCCTTCAGAGAGGGCCTTGGCGGTAAATTCATTATATTCCTCGCTCTGGGCCAGGGTACACAGCAAGGTGGCAGCCATAATGGCTCCTTCTAAAAAGCGCTGTCCCTTGATGGCACCTTTTAAGCCCTGGGTTTGCGGCATTTTTTTGGGGATAAGGTGGGTGTAGAATTCAAAACCGTCATCTGCGGCCAAACGCAGCATTTTGACACTGATGTGCACTCCCTTGTCGGCAAGTCTTTCATGCAGCGCGTGGAAATCAAAATTCAGGTATTCATTGTATTTAATCTTTTTTAGGGGATTGTCGCTTTTAGTTTCAATTTTCTCGACACTTTTACTTAGGATCTTAAGCCTTATAAGATAATCTATGGCCTCAGTGAGAGCCTCTGAGGAAAGGCCAAGATGATTGGCAATAATTCTGCCGTGTTGACGCAGATTGAAGCGCACATAGCGCTCCTTTGCATACCAGTATAGAAAAATGGAGAGGATGGAGCACAGATAATCCCCGTTTTTATCTTCACGGTTTAAAACCTGTAACTGGGGATAATAGGGGATCCTAATTAAGCCTTGATCGTGCATGGTCAGATATTTTTATGGCGGTTTTTATTGATGGTACTTATAATGCCTGCGCCCACGATTCCGAGGGTGGCAATACCTACGGCAGTAGCGCCAAGCGTATGTCTTACCTGCGAACTTTTTTTGTTATCTTCAATGATGTAATTGACAAAATGCTCACAGTTGTTGGACAAAAGATCGTATTTGTAATCAGGATGTTGCGCATTTAAAAGACAGTCATACGCCCGCATTACCACCTCATCACGTGAGAATTTTTTAAAGTCATGAGAATAAAGACGCATTCTTTCGTGGTTTTCAGAAAATTCCTCGAGAGTTTCCTTACGTAGCCCTTTGCGTGACAGACTGATGAAATAGGGGATGTTATCCTCATAACCCACACATATCCCGTGATGCCAAAACCAGAATGGAGTCTCTTGGCTCGGTGTATAGTAGACTGCCACATGGTCTCCTTTGGCGAATACATGCGTTTGGGGATCAATGTTTTGGTAAGAATTTGTCATGCGAGATCCTTTGTGTTTTGATATTAAAATTATAGCCTATCTTGCTGGGCCTTAAAACTGCAAATGTGCACTAAAATTTGACGGCCTTAATTCTTATAACATTTTTTATCATAAAATCCATGCAATAACATGCGTTGTTTGCTAAAATTACAGGAGTTGCGGATTTAGACAGTTCTTTTTGACAGTTCTTGTGAAAGCGCAGACTAAAACATCATCTCAAAGTGCACAAAACAGATAGGCTGGTACAGGAATAATTTACAAAAAATGAATGATTTTGATTTAAATTATACCTTCCTCATTGTAGGTCTCCTGCTTACCTTTGCCATTTTTGCCTCGCGGCTGTCAACTTTTTTTGGTACCCCTTTCCTCCTCCTGTTCTTAGGTATCGGTATGCTTACAGGTGAGGACGGGATCATCCTTAATATCCATTATACCGATTATGATTCCGCTTTCTTTATCGCCAACCTGATGCTGGCCATCATTCTTCTGGATGGCGGTCTTAGAACCAGTTTTACCACCATGAAGTCCGTGGCGGCAGAATCTGTGGTACTGGCGACGGTGGGAGTAGTGATGACCTCGGGCCTGACCGGGGTTATTGCCTATTTGATTTTGGATATCTCCCTTATCCAGTCTCTGCTTTTAGGCTGTATAGTGGGGTCTACTGATGCGGCTGCCGTGTTTTCGCTCCTCTCCAAAAATGATGGAGTTACCTTAAAAAATAACGTTTCAAGTGCGCTGCAGATAGAATCGGCCACCAACGATCCTATGGCCATTCTCCTTACCACCACCATGATTGCTTTTGCCTCCTCTAAAGCCACCTCTGTGGCCGATGCGCTCATTCTCTTTGTGACGCAGTTTGGCTTTGGTATTTTAGTCGGCATTCTCGTGGGACTTTTTGCAAGATTCATCATAAGTTCCATTTCTCTGGGAGTGGGCCTTTACTGTGTGCTGGTGATAGGTATCGGTCTTGTAGGTTTTGCCATTACAAGTTACCTCGGGGGCTCTGGTTTTTTGGCCATCTTTATCATCGGCATGTGTGTGGGCAATCAGAAATCCCGCCATGTAGGCTACATTCTACCGGTATCAGAAGGATTTACCTGGCTCTCACAGATCACTTTATTCTTAATGCTGGGTTTACTGGTGACGCCTCATGAAATGGTCAACTATGTGTGGCCGGGAGTGGTTATTGCTGTTGTGATTACCTTAATTGCAAGACCGATTGCGGTTTTTTGCTGCGTCAAACCTTTTTTTAAGGCCTATAACTTCAAGGATGTTTTATTCCTGTCGTGGGTGGGATTACGCGGTTCGGTACCTATTGTACTTGCCATTTACCCGGTATTTGAAGAACTGGAGGCGCCGCAGCTGTATTTTAACGTGGCCTTTGTGGTAGTGATTGTTTCCTTGCTTTTCCAGGGCTCTTTTATCGTTAGTTTTGCCAGGTTTTTAGGCGTGTGTACGCCGTCTGTCTCCGTGCCCATCACGAAGTCAGATGTCGGCATTATGCTGTCTGATGATTATGAGCTTTTAAGTTACAGATTAAAGGAGCCTTCTTTTGACGGGGCTCTTTTGAATACCATTCCTTTTCCTAAAGGAGTGAGTGTGGCGGCTCTGTTTCGTGACGGCAAGATGATCAAGTGCCATGGAGATACCACTATTGCTATGGGTGATATCATTTCCATTATAGGACGTGATGCCGATGAAATGATGTTAAACGGGCTGTTTTCACATTCTTTACGACTGAAAAGACGTCCTTTATACAAGGGGGATAAGATTTATGAGGCGGAAACCCTCATGAACGATCTCGCTACGCAGTATGATATTGATTTGACCTCCTATGAGCGCACTCTGACCTTAAACGATTTCATGTCCTATCACATTGGCGGTTTCCCGCTCCCTGGGGATCAGGTTAATCTTATCAAGGTTACCCTGGTGGTTGTCGACCTTGAAGGTGACAAGATCCACCGTGCCGGTTTGTATCTGCGTGAAGAAATGCAGCAGGAGTTTGAGCGTCAGCGCAAGAACCGGCTGATGCTGCAGAAGCATGAGCAAAATGAGCTCATGAAAAAAAGACAGCAGGCACAGAAGGCACTCTTTGACAGTATCAATGACGATGAAGAGTATAACTGATGAGCTATTCTGCAAACATCAGGCAGTTTATTGCCGCTCTCACCCCCAAATTACATGAGCTGACCTGTCTTCATGAACATCTTCTCAGGGGCAGGCTCTCTTCCCTAAAAAAATACGCAAATAAGGACAAGGATGACCGTACAGTCGAGGCTATGCTTAATATTTCCTCATGGTATGAGGAGTATCTTCAGTATGCAAAAAATCGCCTTGCCCATCAGCCCAAGTTAATTTACCAGGAAGATTTGCCGGTCTTTTTAAAAAAAGAGGAAATTATAAAGGCCATTACTACGCATCAGGTAGTAATTGTGGCCGGTGAAACCGGTTCGGGCAAAACCACGCAGCTGCCTAAGATGTGTCTTGAGGCGGGGTTTGGCAGACGGGGGCTGATTGGCCATACCCAGCCGCGCCGTCTTGCCGCAAGAGCCGTGGCTTTTAGAATTGCTAAGGAACTTAATGAACCTTTAGGCTCTAATATCGGCTATAAGGTACGCTTTAATGATGTCTCTAAGGATGACGGCTACATTCGTCTTATGACCGATGGCATTCTTCTGTCAGAGACCATGTCGGACCGACTGCTCTTAAAATATGACTGCATTATTATCGATGAGGCGCATGAGCGTTCGCTCAATATTGATTTTCTTTTAGGCTACCTTAAGCAGATCCTCAAAAAAAGACCTGAGTTAAGGCTGATTATTACTTCTGCCACCATCAATACCAGACGTTTTGCAGAACATTTTGACAATGCGCCTATTATTGAAGTTTCAGGCCGCACCTATCCTGTAGAGCAGGTCTATCTTCCAAATCTTGAGCACAGTGCCGAAGAAGAGGATGATACCGAGGATTGTGAAAAGGATCTGCGCTACGGCATTTTAAAAGGGCTTGATTATCTGTTTACTAACTACGGACGCGCCGATACTCTGGTATTTCTCCCCGGGGAGCGCGAAATCATGGATGTGGCCAGGTTTTTGTCTAAAGCCCGCCTTTATAATGTGGAAATTCTGCCTTTATATGCGCGACTTGCCATCAGTGATCAGAACAAGATCTTTGCCCCGCACGATAAAGTACGCATTGTGCTTGCTACCAATGTCGCCGAAACCTCGGTGACGGTACCTTTTATTAAATATGTGATTGATCCCGGTACCGCCAGAATCAGCCGTTATTCTCCGCATACCAAGGTGCAGAGACTGCATATTGAAAAGATTTCCAGGGCCAGCGCGGCGCAGCGTGCAGGACGCTGCGGACGTACGAGTGCCGGTGTCTGTGTGCGTCTTTATTCCAAAGAGGATTTTTTAAATCGTGATGAGTATACCGATCCTGAGATCCTAAGAACCAATCTCTCCTCCGTGATCCTCTCCATGGTGTCCCTAAATTTAGGAGATATTAGAGATTTCCCTTTTATTGATGCTCCAACTCCCCGTCAGATAAGTGATGGTATAAGAGAGCTCTATGAATTAAAGGCTCTAGACTATACTGTAAAAAAAGCCCCCAATCTTAAGGGAGAGACTGTAAAAACCATCGCTCAGGAAAGCGCCAAAGAGCAATTCAAACTTACCACAATCGGTAAGGCGCTCTCCAAACTGCCGGTAGATCCAAGATTAGGCCGCATGCTTGTAGAGGCTTCCAGAGTCGGGGCCCTTAGGGAGATCCTGATTATTGTGTCAGTGCTTTCGATTGTCGATCCGCGTGAGCGCCCTCTTGATAAAAGAGAGCAGAGTGAAAAAATGCATGCGCGTTTTAACATGGAGAAATCTGATTTTCTAAGCCTTGTCAGGCTTTTTGAGTATCTTGTGAAAACTCAGGAAGAACTGAGCACCAATGCCTTTAAAAAACGCCTTAAAAGCGAGTTTATCTCCTATCTTAGAGTGCGTGAATGGTTTGATTTACTAAGACAGTTAAAGGTTAGTGTCAGTCTTTTGGGATACAGCATAAATGAGGTTGAGGCCTCCTACGAGGCGGTGCATCGGGCCATCCTCTCCGGATTGCTTTCTCAGATTGGAGTTTTTGACAGTGAGGAGAAGAATCTCTATCTTGGTGCCCGGGGGCTTAGATTTTCAATTCATCCTGCAAGTGCTCTTGTAAAGCACAAGCCTAAATGGCTGTGTGCCTGGGAGTTGAGTGAAACCACGAAACTATATGCCAAAACCGTGGCGGTTATCGACCCCCTGTGGCTTGAATCGCAGGCAGACCACCTTATTAAAAGACATTATGCCGAGCCTTTTTTCTCTAAGGATAAGGGGGCGGTTCTTGCCAATTTGAGTATCACCCTCTATGGTCTTAAGATCGTAGAGGGGCGTAAGGTACTATATTCCAATGTCGATAGGGAATTATGCCGCACGCTTTTCATTCGTGACGGCCTTATCCCGGGAAATGTCTCACTGCATGAGGACTTTCTAAGGCATAATCTTTCCTTAGTGCGTGATGTTGAAGAGGTCGAGGAGAAGATAAGACGACGTGATCTGCTGGTTGATGACAGTGTTATGCTCGAATTTTATCTTAAGAGAATTCCTGATGATATTGTCACGGTGCGTCATTTTGTAAGGTGGTGGCAGGACAAGAAGAAAGAAGATCCGCATTATCTTGATTTTACCTTAGAGGAGGTTGCCAGGGATGGCTTTGATAAAAAACTTGCTGATGATTTTCCTCCCTTTTTTGAAACCCTTGACGGTAATTTTAAACTGCCTTTGACTTATGTTTTTGATCCTAAAAGTGAGGATGATGGAGTTACGGTGACCTTGCCCCTGCCGGTGCTGAGCAGTCTCAATCCTCATGAATTTGCCTATCTTGTCAAAGGCCTGCGCCTTGAGCTATTAACCGCCCTCATCAAGTCTCTGCCTAAGCGTCTTAGAAAAGCCCTCATTCCGGCTCCTAATTTTGCCAGTGCCCTGTATGAGTCTTTAACCATGCCCAATTCGTCAGATCTCTATACGGAATGTGCCCGGGAACTTTCAAGAATGGGAGGACAGCAGGTAACTCCTTCTGATTTTGATTTAGGACAGATTGATAAACATCTTTTCATGAATTTTAAGGTGATTGATAAAGACGGGAAGGTGTTAAAGAAAGGCCGCAATCTCAAGGCGATTAGTGAGGCGCTGTCGGAGAATATCAAGAAGGCCTTTAAATCTCTCCATGTCTCCTCAAAAAAGATGCCGGTAAGTGACTCCTGGACTTTTGGCAGAATTGATGAGTTTATTGATAAAAAACAGCAGGGACTTGTGATTAAGACTTATCCTGCTCTAAGTGTACAGGACAAAGGGGTAACCCTGGCCCTGTACGAAAGCCCGCTGCGCCAGAAAAAGGCCATGCGCGAGGGACTTGTAAGACTGCTCACCCTGGGGATTAAAGATCCTGTCTCCTATCTTGAAAAGCATCTTAACAACAGAGCCAAACTTGCTATGTACTATCAGCCCCTGGGGACTGTCCGCGAGCTGCTAGATGATCTTGTGGAATGTACAGTGGGACTGCTTCTTGATGAGTATTCAGACCATAATGTCATGCTCTGCAATGATAAGTCCAAATTTGAAAAGGCGCTGTTCTTTGTGAAAGGGAGACTCAATGAAAAAGCGCTGGAGCTGGCGGTACTGGTTGAAAAAATACTGGTGCGCTCCCATGCCCTCAAAAAAGAGCTTAAAAGCCGGGTGAATTTAAGTGTGGCCATATCCTATAAGGATGCCGCTTTTGAACTTGATAACCTGGTGTATAAAGGTTTTTTAAGCAGGACTCCCTACCGCGCACTTGTGGAAATTCCTAGGTATCTTGATGCCCTTGAGCTAAGACTTGAAAAGGTGCATCGGGATGTCAACCGTGATTTGGTGTATCAAAGAAAGGTTGAAGAGGTTATAAAAGAGTATCGCAACACCTTGTCCCGCTATCCCAAAGATGCGGTACCCGAGGAGCTGTGTAACATAAAATGGATGATTGAGGAGCTGAGAGTCTCCTATTTTGCACAGAGTATCGGGGCTAAGATTGCAGTTTCTGACAAAAGGATCTCCCACGAATTAAAGCGCATTTTGGAAGAATACCGCGAACATAATTAAATTCTAAAAGTTTTACAGCATAGGTATATTAAAGTGACTGACAGTGAATTACTTGAAAACTATATTACTATTCTTGTGTTTTTGGCCGCAGTGGCTCTGCTGCTCTCATGGTGGCGGCCCCGCCTTTCCATGTTCATGTTTCCCGATGCCATCAAGGTCACCTATGTGCAGGGACTTATTGGCTGGTATGGACTGTTAAATCTTTCGGTGTCGCTGCCATTTTTGTGGGACGGAGATTTGAAACAGGGGGTGTATCCTTTGTTGTTAGGACTTGCGGCAGAAATGCTGGCGCTTTATCTTGTGATCCGCGACAACTCGAGCCGCTATTTTGTGTTTAAGCGTGAGGCGCATATTTATTCTGACTATTTCTCTTTGAATGCGGCTCATGAGAATAAGGAGACGGGGGAGAAGGCAGAGATCCCCTGCGAGGATGTATATGGTTTTTTAAGTGATTTCTCTCATCGTTACTCCTGTTTGGGACTTAAGTTCTACTATAAGGAAATACATGGACGTGACAAGGTGAATTACAGGATCTTAGGCGCTTTTTTTGCAGAGAGTGCCCATGACTTTGCCGATACTTTAAGGAATATTGATTATGTACAGGATAAGGCTATCGATGTGAAGTCAACCTTTGTGTTTTTTCTCGAGTTCCTGTTTAGGCGTGATAAAAATAAACGAATTTATAAGGAATATGACGAGGCGGCCTCTAAAATTATGGCAGTTATGCAGGAACTTAAAATGACCTTTAAAGATCTGCCTTATGATTTGGCCAAATATCTTGCGGCCTTTGAAAATCTGAGAGCCTGTGAAAAAAAGGATAAAAGCCGCATTACTCTTGAAATTGCGGACAGTGCTCTTCCCCCTGATATTAAGCCGCTGTTCTGCTCCTATGGAAGAGTCTATACCTTACCTCTAGGCTGGCCGCGGTTCTTAAAGGCGGTGGCTCTTTTTATTATCAAGAAACTGCCGAAAAATGAAGAACGTATTCTCGTGACCGAAGATGCTGTTTTAAGATTGGATGAAGAAGGGCACAGTAACATTGGGGATGTCTCATCTTGTGAGAAACTGCTCTCAGCAGTAAGTTTTGATCAAAAGCATTATGTGGTAATGGAGAATGAGAATATTTTAGAGTTTTTGGTGAATGCTCTTGCAAAAATATAATAATTTTTCTCAAATTATGTCTAAACTGTTTTATCATATGCAGAATTTTCTGATTTTTTGCAGAAGACAAAATAATATTAAAAGAACAAGAAGATTTTCTCTAAAATGCAGAGGACTGGATTTGAAACATTAAATCTGAGCCTTTTGCCATTTTTTTTTGAACATAAGAATTTTATGAGTGATAGCATAACCGCCAAAAAGCAGTCTAACCCCAAACAGTCAGCGCCTAAAAACGAGAATATCGCCAAAAATACATCAGGAGACGATAGTTCAGCAGAGGATAAGGCTGTACAGTCGGTACGCAATGTTAATTTTCAGCAGAAACTGGATGCAGTGGTTTCCTCCATTTTTTCCCGCTGTGGAGTACCGATTGCCGATTTTCATGTATCCAAGCCGTTAACCTTCTGTGCCTCGGTATCCTATAATCTCATCTGGAATTTCAAATGCCGTGCTATAGATAAACCTATCACCAAAATTTCAGATGACACGAGAGTGCTCTCTGCTGTGGAGCTTGATGACTTTACCAAGGTAAACTCAAAAGAGCTTGAAAAAGAAAGCAAGGTTACAGCCGCTTTTATCAAAAGACTCGCTAATGCCAAGTTTAATGAACTTGCCTCCCTCTCAGGACAGATTGTGGCTTTTAATCGTATTGCCGCCATTGGACGTTCTCGCTGCAAAAAATGTCGTGGTACGAGAAAATCACGCTGTGAAGTCTGTTCGGGCAGCGGTTCTTTAACCTGTCCTACGTGTCAGGGACGTAAGATTTCCTGCCGTACCTGTCATGGTAGCGGTCGCATCAAATGCTATGCCTGTGACGGAATTGGCATGGGGATCTGTTCTGAGTGCAAGGGCAAAGGTGAAATGGTGGTAGAACGCGAGATTGTTTACGACGGGGAGTGTCATAAGCAGGTAAACATCTCCCTGCGTCTGCCTGATTCAGACAAGATTGTGCGTGAGTTTACCGAAAAAGATGAGAAAGTGATTTTAGAAGCCGCTAATTTTGAGGATAAGTCCACAGGTTCTGAGACTAATCATGG
>Ga0326511_10003091_pt1 | contig 13439 bp, 10 predicted proteins | sample 0_2496_0518_D_FD_203701 | JGI IMG/M metagenome (GOLD analysis project Ga0326511, IMG submission 203701) | Bovine rumen microbial communities from UC Davis, California, United States - 0_2496_0518 | ecosystem: Host-associated > Mammals > Digestive system > Stomach > Rumen | place: USA... | reverse complement strand
TATTTAAAAATAGTATACATTGACTCCTTTGTAGCTCTATACTACTTTCTTACAAACAAATAGAGATATTTATTTTTCAATGTGCTACTATTTTTTCTTTCGCTAATATTATCTGTTAGAATTATACCAATACAACATATTTTTTGCAATAGTTTTTGGAACTTTGTAATATAATTGTAATATTTTTTTTTAATTTTTTGAATATATATTTTTTATTTGAACATAATAATCTTATAAGGTTAATAATAGTTGAGCAAAGAATATTAATAGATAAAAATTTGTTTATTAATATTTGAGCAAAGATTAGTTGTGGTGTATTTTTATATATTATGATTAGTCGGCGATAAGAATAAATTATTTGTTTGTAGGCTATATTTAAAATAAATATATTAATTATTTTTAATTATTATTTATTAATTTTTATTCTTTATAAAATATATGGTCAAATTATAGGTAATTTATTCGAGCTAAGATTATTCTTATATCTAGTATATTTTTTTAGTGGTTGTTATTAGTCCCTTAGGGATGAATATAGCTACTTATGGTGTATTAATGGTCGAGCGACTGATTAATATTTTTGGTATTAGAGCTTATTTATATAGTAATATATATTAGGTTTTAATATTAGGAATATTAGTTTTAGTAGAGATTATTATTAGCTTTATGCATTAATGGCAGATAAATAAATTTATCTGCCATTAAATATTTTATTTAATTTTTTGTAACAATTTTTTCTTATATATCTAGATTTTTAACATACTTAGCATTTTTTTGTATAAATTCTCTTCTTGGTTCTACTTCATCTCCCATTAATAATGTAAATATTTCATCAGCTTTAATTGCATCATCCATAGTTACTTTTACTAAAATTCTAGTTTCTGGGTTCATTGTTGTATCCCATAATTGTTCTGGGTTCATTTCTCCTAAACCTTTATATCTTTGAAGTCCTAATTGATCTCTTGCTATTCCTTTTTCTTCTAATTCTTTATATGCTTTATCTAAATCCTCATCTGTATAGCAATAAATATCTTCCATTCCTTTTTTAGATAATTTATATAATGGTGGTTGAGCTAAATATACATTTCCATTTTCTATTAATGGTCTCATATATCTAAAGAAGAATGTTAGCAATAATGTTCTAATATGTGCTCCATCAACATCTGCATCTGCCATTATAATTACTTTTCCATATCTTATTTTCGTTATATCAAAATCTGAACCAATACCTGCTCCAACAGCTAAAATTACTGGATTTAATTTATCATTTCCATATATTTTATCTGCTCTTGCCTTTTCAACATTTAACATTTTACCCCATAATGGTAAAATTGCTTGGAATTTTCTATCTCTTCCCTGTTTTGCACTTCCTCCAGCAGAGTCTCCCTCTACTATATAAACTTCACATTCATCTGCATTTTTACTACTGCAATCCGCTAATTTTCCTGGTAGCGTAGATGTTTCTAATGAATTTTTCTTTCTTACTAATTCTCTCGCTTTTCTTGCTGCTTCTCTTGCTCTTGAAGCACTAATACATTTTTCTAAAATAGATTTTGCAACATTTGGATTTTCCTCTAAAAATGTTGATAAGGCTTCATTTACCATGCTTTGAACAACACCTGTTACTTCACTGTTTCCTAATTTTGTTTTAGTTTGTCCTTCAAATTGAGGTTCTTTAACTTTAACTGATACTACTGCTGTAATACCTTCTCTTATATCTTCACCTTGAAGATTAGAATCTTTTTCTTTTAATATATTATGACTTCTAGCATAATCATTTAAAACTTTTGTAAGAGCTCTTTTAAATCCTTCTAAATGAGTTCCACCTTCAATTGTATTAATATTATTTACAAAAGTATAAATATTTTCAGAATAACTTGATGTATATTGAATTGCAATTTCAACAGGAACTTCTCCATCTGTTTTTTCTATATAAATTGGTGTTTTGTGTAAAGTTTCTTTATTTTTATTTAAGAATTCAACAAATGATTTTAATCCACCTTCAAAACAAAAATCTGCTTTTTTAGGTGTTTCATTTTCTTCTTCATTTACTCTTTTATCTTCAATTGTTATTCTTAATCCTTTTGTTAAAAATGCCATTTCTCTAAATCTTTTTTCTAATGTTTCATATTCATATTCTAAACTTTCAAAAATTGTATCATCTGCTAAAAATCTTACTTTTGTTCCAGTCTTATCTGAATCACCAATTCTTTCTAATGATTGAATTGTTTTTCCTCTATTAAATTTCATTTGGAATATTCCACCATCTCTTTGAATAGTTACTTCTACCCATTCAGATAAAGCATTAACAACAGATGCACCAACACCGTGAAGTCCACCAGAAACTTTGTATCCACTATCTCCACCAAATTTTCCACCTGCATTTAATTGTGTATAAACTGTTTCTGCTGCAGATATTTTTGTTTTCTTGTGTATATCTACAGGTATTCCTCTACCATCATCCTCTACGCAAATAACATTTCCCGGCTCTATAGTTACATGTATATTTTTACAATATCCAGCTAATGCTTCATCAACTGCATTATCTACAATTTCATATACACAATGATGTAATCCTCTTACAGATACACTTCCTATATACATTCCTGGTCTTTTTCTTACATGCTCCAAACCATCTAATACTTGAATTTGTTCGGCTCCATATTTATGATCGTACTTTTCCATTATTTTTTCCTCCTTTAGTTACGCTTCCGTCTTTCACATTATACATTAAAATTTTTTTATTTTCAATATCAATTTTATCAGTACAAGTAATTATTACTTGTGTATTGTCTATTTTTTCTAAAAAATGATTTCTTCTTTTTTCATCTAACTCAGACATAAAATCATCTAATAATAAAATAGGTTTTTCTCCAATTTCTTCTTCTATAATATTTAATTCAGATAATTTTAAAGATAATATTGCTGTTCTATGTTGACCTTGTGAACCAAATATATCTATTCTCTTCTTATTTATATATATCACAAAATCATCTCTATGTACACCCTTAGTTGTAAATCCTTTTATGATATCTAGTTTTCTTCTTTTATTTAATAAATTTAAGTATTCTTCTTTATTAATACATTCTGATAAATATTCAATTTCTATTTCTTCTTTATTATCTGTAATTTCTTGATGAATAATTTTTATTTTTTTATTTATTTTTTCTATAAATTCTTTTCTATAATTATAAATATTAATTGCATAATCTGCTAATTTTTCGTCCCAAATTTCTAATAATTGTTCATTTTTATTTTCTTCCCTAATTTGTCTTAAATAATTATTTCTTTGCTCTAAAGTTTTTAAATATAAATTTAAATTATACATATAATTAGGTTTTAATTGACTAATCATTATATCTAAAAACCTTCTTCTATTTTGAGGACCACCTTTTAAAATATTAATATCATCAGGTGTAAAAATTACTAAATTAATATTTCCTAATAATTCACTTAATTTTTTTATTTTTATTCCATTAATAAATACATTTTTTTTATTATTTAATTCTATTTTTATTTTTCCATCTCTATCTAATTTTTTAAACTCAATTTCTACTACTGCATTTTCCTTATCTAATAAAATCATTTCTTTGTCTTTTTTTGCTCTAAAAGATTTTCCCATTCCGCACAAAAAAATAGCTTCTATTATATTAGTTTTACCCTGTGCATTTTCTCCATAAAAAATATTTATATTTTTTCCTAAATTAATTTCTTCAAAATTATAATTTCTAAAATTATTTATTTTAATATTATTTATCCACATATTATTCTCCAGTTGTGTATAATTTGTTAACTTCTATTTTTCTAATTTATTCTTTTTTTTACTATTTTTTTCTATTTTTTATAAATTATTTTTAATTTATTTTAATTTTTTATTACCCATGAAATTATATTCATAAAAAAATAAATCGTCTTATTTTTGATTCTCGTGCTTTCAATTTTCCACAATGTTATCCACATGCTAATTATCTTTATTTTTCTATTTTTATCTTTTTTTTTCGATTTTTTTCGATTTTTTTCGATTTTTTTTATTTTTAATTTATCCACAATTTAATTTATTTCTTTTTTCTAATTTATTCTATTTTTTTCGATTTTATTCTAATTTTTTCATTTTTTTCTTCTCGAGTTATCCACATTGTTTTAACAAATTGTGAATAATCATTACTCTATTTTATATTTAATTTACCTCATTGTTTTATATCTAAAAAATAAATAATTGGGATTTTGAAAAAATCGAATTGCAGAGTAATTGAGCTATAAATTCTTTAAAATTTATGGAATAATGTTCGCGTCGAGCGTTAGCGAGGACTAAGTGAAAAAGGTTCCATGAATTTTATTAGAATTTATGTGATAATTAGCTCAAACGAGATTTTTGAAAAATCTTAATTATTTATTTTTTTATTATAATAAAATATTCTATCATTTTATCAAAATAAAGGCAGAAAAAAATCCACCTTTATCTTTTATTCCTCTTTTAATCTAATTGGTAAAATCATATAAGTATAATCATTATTTTCTATTGATTTTATTAAACATGGTGAAATACTACTTCCAAATTCTATATATACTTCTTCATCATCAATTGCTTTCAAACTATCTAAAAAATATTTCGGATTAAATCCTGCTTCTATATTCTTCCCTTCTGTTGAAATATATAATTCTTCTTTTGCTTCCCCTGTTTGATTTGTACAAGATATTGTTACTTTTCCAATATCAACTTGGACTTTTACCGGATATTTCTTTTCTTTTTCAACTGCAGACGCAGATATTAAACTTATTCTTTCAAAACTATTTTGTATATTATTTTTATTTACTTTAATTCTTGTCTCCCAATTACTTGGAATTACATTTTTATAATTTAAAAATTCACCATCTAAAATTCTTGTAACAATTTTACAATTATCCATTTCAAATAATGCTTGATTTTTTGAGACCCCTATTTTTACTGGTTCAAAAGAATCTGATATTATTTTATTTACTTCATTTAGTGTTTTTCCAGGTATTACTGCACTAAAGTTATTGCTTTGTTTATTTAGATAAATACTTCTTAGGGCTAATCTAAAACCATCTACTGCTACAACATTTAATTTATTATTCTCAATTTCAAATAAAGATCCAGTAAATATTGGTCTACTTTCTTCACTACTTACTGCAAATATTGTTTTTCTAATCATATTTTTTAAAGTATTTTGTTCAATTTCAATTGAATTTTCTACTTCTATTTTTGGAAGTTCTGGAAATTCTTCAGGATTCATTGTAGCTAATTTATATAATGAACCTTCACATTCTATTTCTAATAAATTTTTGTCATTTAATGTTATATGAATTTCTGTATCTGGTAATTTTCTAATTATTTCACTAAACATTATTGCATTAACTACTGTACTTCCCTGTTCTTTTACATCACATTCCATTACATATTCTATACCAAGTTCTAAATCATAAGTTGTTAATTTAATTTCATTATCATTAGTTTGTATTAATATTCCTTCTAGTATAGGCATTGTTGTTTTAGAAGCTACACCTTTAACTACGGAATTGATAGCTTTAATTATTTTGTCTTTATAACAAACAATTTTCATTCGACTTCCTCCTTTTAATATTTTATAATTTATATAATAATTTTAGTAGTAATAGTATTAGGTGCTGTGGAAACTGTGGAAAACTATGTTGATAGTTACAATCCCTAACAAAATTACTGTTAATAATTCAGTGGAAAACTTCAAAAATTATCCACAGTTTAAAAATTTATTTGTGTAAAATTAAGATATACACAGTTTATAAACAGGTTATTAACATTGCCATGTGGATATCCAATGTATTTATTCCGTAAGAACAAAAGCATTGTTGTATATCCAAACAATTATTTTTACAAACACAAATTTTAAAAAATTCAAATTTTCTTTTTTATTTCTTATTGTTTACCATCTACAATTATGTTTTTCACACTTTCCACAATTAACTTTGTATTACTTTTTTCTTTTACTTCTTTTTCTATTTTTCTACAAGCATGCATAACTGTTGAGTGGTCTCTTCCCCCAAAATCAATACCTATTTGAGGATAAGACATATTTGCAACATCTCGACATAAATACATTGCAATTTGCCTTGGAAAAGCTATATCATTAGATCTTTTATTTCCTGATAAATCGTCTTTATTTATACTAAAATATTTTGCAACAGTCTCTTTTATAAAATCACAAGAAATTACTTTTTCATTTTCATATTTAAATTCATTAATTATATTTTCAGCTAATTCTATTGTAATTGGACTATGTGTTAAAGATGCTCTTGCAACTATTTTATTAAATACTCCCTCTAATTCTCTAATATTTGAGTCAATCTTATTTGCAATGTTAGAAAGAATAAAATCATCAATTACAATATTTTCATCCTGTGCTTTTTTTCTTAAAATAGCTAAACGAGTTTCATAATCGGGACAAGATATATCTGCTAAAAGTCCCCATTCAAATCTTGATTTTAACCTATCTTCTAAAAATGGAATATCTCTAGGTGGCTTATCACTAGAAATAATAATTTGCTTACGATTTTCATATAAAGTATTAAATGTGTGAAAAAATTCCTCTTGTATTCTTTCTTTACCAGCAATAAATTGTATATCATCTATTAATAAGACATCAATTGTTCTATACCTATTACGGAAAGCTTCGTTTTTGTTATCTTTAATTGCATTAATTAATTGATTTGTAAATTTTTCAGATGTAACATATAAAACATTTGCATATTTATTATTTTCTAAAATTCTATTACCAATTGCATGCATTAAGTGAGTTTTTCCTAAACCAACTCCACCATAAATGAATAATGGATTATATGAATTTCCTGGTTCATTTCCAACTGCTAGTGCTGCTGCATGTGCAAATCTATTATTGTTACCAATAACAAAAGTTTCAAAAGTATATTTAGGATTAAGAGTTAATTTATTAGACTCTATTTCTGCACTGTTTGCTTCTGAATCTTTTTTATAATCATTAATTGAGATAACTTTTGAATCGTTTTTACCTTCTTTTTCAAGATTTATTACAGAAAAAGTCCATTCTCTATTTGTTATGTATTTTAATGTGTTGAAAATTAAAGTTCTGTACTTGTTTTCAATAAAATCTTGTTGATATTCAGATACAGCTGTAAAAACAATGTGGTTTCCATCAATACTTCTAATTCCTAAAGGTAAAATCCAAGTATCGAAAGAAATTTGAGTTAATTCTGGTTTTAAAGCATCTCTAATTTTTGATATTAATTCGTCTGATTCAATAGCCATTTAGGTATCATCCTTTCTTTATAAAATTATCCACAAAGTTATCCACAGTTGTTGATAAGTCTGCAACAAATTTGTAAAAATAAAAAACAAATATACAAACAAAAATTCAAGAAATATCAATAAAAAGTGGACTTGTTTTTTACTTTCCCCATAATAACAAATTTTTATATAATAAGTCAATATGTTGTGGAAAAAAATGTGGAAAAAAATTTTTTTATGTGGATAAGAATATAAAAATATGTGGAAAACTACCTAGATATTACGAATGCATTACAAATAGATTACAATAATATTACAAACAAAGATTAAAAAAATTTACTAATTTTTCTTGACATTTATATGATTTGTGCTGTATAATCGATATACTTGTTATTTTGTAAAAAAATAATATCCAGTAAAATGGATTTATATAAAAAAATCAGTAGGAGGTGCTAAAGTATGAAAAGAACATATCAACCAAAAAACAGACAAGAAAAGAAAGAACATGGATTTATGAAAAGAATGAAAACAAAATCTGGAAGAAACGTATTAAAAGCAAGAAGAGCTAAAGGCAGAAAAAAATTAAGTGCGTAATTTGTTAGTTTTTTTCATTAATTTTCATTAATTATCTGGATAAAGGAGAAAAGATAATGAAAAAAACAAAAATGTTAAAAAAGAATTATGAATTTAAAAATGTTTTAACAAAGGGAAAATATTATTCAGGAAAAAGAATAGAAGCTTTTATTAAATATAATAAATCAAATATCAGTATTAATTTTTTAGGAATTGCAATAAGCTCTAAAATTGCTAAAGCCGTAAAGAGAAACAAAATTAAAAGATTAATTAGAGAGAGTTATAAAAGTTTAGAAAATAACATTGATACATCTAATTCAATCGTTTTTTTATGGAAAAAGAAAGTAAACATAGAAGAAGCAACCTATGAAAATATTAAGAAAGATATAGAATATATTTTAAAAAAAGCAAATATTTTTATTGAGGAAGAATAATGAAAAAAATACTTATATGGCTTATAAATGGATATCAAAAACATATTTCAGGTTGGTTTAAAAGTAAAAACATAAATTGCAAATTTTATCCAACATGTTCAGAATATACTAAACAAGCTATTCAAAAATATGGGGCATTAAGAGGAAGTATAATTGGAATATATAGAATTTTGAGATGTAATCCTTTTTCTAAAGGTGGTTACGATCCCTTAAAATAAGCCTAGGAGGATAACTTAAATGTTTCAATTTTTTGCAAATATGTTTGGTTATTTACTACAGTGGATGTATAATCTAGTAAATAACTATGGATTGGCAATTATATTATTTACAGTAACAATAAAAATAATATTAATACCACTGTCAATCAAGCAACAAAAAACAATGAAAAAAAGTGCTGAATTACAAGAAAAGATGAAAGTAATTCAGTTTAAATACAAAAATGACCAAGAAAAGATGAATCAGGAAATTATGAGCTTATATAAAACAGAAAAAATGAGCCCATTTAGTGGATGCTTAACAGCAATCATACAGATGTTATTGTTATTATCAATATTCTATTTAGTTAGATCACCAATAACTTTTATGCAAAAATTACCACAAGAAAATGTTAATAATTATATTAACCAATTAAAAGAGGGAGAAAAGGCTGTAAGTAATGTATATCCTGAAATTGATTTAATAAGGGAATATAATTACTTAAAAGAAATAAATCCTGAAGATGAAAATGTAGATAAATTAAATTTACAAATGAATTTCTTAGGACTAGACTTAAGCAAAATACCTCAACAAAATATGGGCGATTATACAGTATATATCATACCAGTTTTATATATATTATCATCATTTGTTTCTATAAGATTAACAACAACGAGACAAGCAAAGATGAATGATAAAAAATCTGAAAATGTTGAAATTGATGGAACAACAGGTGAAGAATTAAAACCTGTGGAAGACGAAAAAAGCGAAGTAGATACTGTAATGCAAACTAATAAAATGATGTCTTGGATGATGCCAATAATGTCTATTTCGATAGCTTTTGTGGCTCCACTAGGATTAGCTTTATATTGGTTAATAAACAATATCCTTATGATTATTGAAAGATTAGTTCTAGATAAAGTTATAAAGAATTAATAGTATGTCTTAAAGTTTGAAAAACAATTGAATACAATTCTTTTCAAAATTGATCGTAACTTGAGAAAGGAATGAAAGTAAAAATGGCAAAAAGTATTATTTCCGAAGGAAAAACTACTAATGAAGCTATAGAAAATGGTTTAAAAGAATTAAAAGTTTCAAAGAAAAATGTAGATATAAGAGTAATAGAAAGTGAAGAAAAAAGAAGCTTTTTTAGTATATTAGCTCCTAGAGTTGTAAAAGTAGAATTAACAGTAAAAGAAGATAGCGAACAAGTTGAAATTAAGGAAAATAAAGAAATTAAACCGAAAAAAGAAATAAAATTATCTAATGAAGAACAAGAAAAGGCAAAAGGAAATTTAGAGGTTTTTTTAGAAGAATTTATTAAAAATCTTCCTGAAACAACTAAATATGATATAGAAAAAAGTGAAAACTATATTAATGTTTCTTTAAATGGCGACGATTTAGGATATTTAATTGGATATAGGGGAGAAACTTTATATGCATTACAAAATATATTGTCTGCTATTGCTGGAAAAGACATTCAAAATAAAGTAAGAGTAATATTAGATGTTCAAGGATATAAAGAAAAAAGAGAAAAGACTTTAGAAGAATTAGCAGAAAAAGTTGCAAAAACTGTTGTTAGAACAAAAAAATCTGTGAAATTAGAACCAATGAAGGCTTATGAAAGAAAAATTATTCACAGTAAATTACAACAACACCCAAGAGTAGAAACAACAAGTGTGGGGGAAGAACCATATAGAAGAATTATAGTTTCTTTAAAAAATAAATAAATTTAATAAAAACAAAATCGGAGGTCAAAGGTCGGATTTTACAAGTGTATTGTAATTTCTATCTTTGACTTTTTAATTTACAAAATAATTGAGTTTATGCTACGTTAAACTTCATTCGAAAATCCTGCGACGTACAAAAAGTACGCCTCGGATTTTTCTCACTCGTTTGCCTTGCCTAAAGCTCAATTCTTTTGCAAATATTCATTTAAAAGTAAGAGAGGATGAATAAAAATGAGTACAATAGTTTCAATATCTACGGCTCCACGGAATAGGCGGAATAGGTATTATAAGAATGAGTGGTAAAGAATGCTTTGAAATTTTAGATAAAGTATTTAGTCCTAAAAATAAAGAAAATATAGATGATATTAAAGGATATACAATAAAATATGGAAATATAGTAAATGACAGGGAAATTATAGATGAGGTACTAGTTTCATATTTTAAAGCTCCTAAAAGCTATACAACAGAAGATATGTGTGAAATTAATTCCCATGGTGGTAATATTGTTATGAAAAAAATATTAGAATTATGCTTAAAAAATGGAGCGACTCTTGCGGAACCGGGAGAATTTACTAAAAGAGCATTTTTAAATGGAAGGATTGATTTAACACAAGCTGAATCTGTAATAGATGTTATTAATGCAAAATCAGATAAAGAAGCTAAAACAGCAGTAAATCAATTAGAAGGAGCGCTTTCTAAAAAAATTTCTGAAATAAAAAAAGAAATAATGGATGTAATGATTAATATAGAAGTAGCTATAGATTATCCAGAATACGATGTAGAAGATGCTACAAATAAGCAAATATTAGAGATGCTTAACAGTGTAGAAAATAAACTAGTAAAGTTATCTAAAAGCTTTGATGAAGGGAAAATCTTAAAAGAAGGAATAAAAACTGCAATTATTGGAAAACCAAATGCAGGAAAGTCATCTCTATTAAATGCAATATTAAAAGAGGAAAGAGCTATTGTTACGGAATATGAAGGAACAACAAGAGATACTATAGAAGAATTTGTTACAATAGAGGGAATTCCACTAAAACTAATTGATACAGCAGGAATTAGAGATACTAAAGACGAAGTTGAAAAAATTGGAATAAAAAAATCAAGAGAAATCGCTGATACAGCAGATTTAGTTATTGCAATATTTGATTCATCAAAAAAACTAGATAGTGAAGATATAGAGATATTAGATTTAATAAAAAATAAAAAATCAATAATTATACTTAATAAATGTGATTTAGAGACTAAAATAGATGAAAAAAATACAAAATTGAATGAAGCTAGTGATTATATTATTAAAATATCTGCATTAAAGAATATTGGGATTGATCTTTTATATAAAAAAATAAGTGAATTATTTAATTTAAATCAAATAAACCTAGATAATGATGTTTTAATAACTAATATCAGACAAAAAGATTTTATAAATAAAGCAATTGAAAATGTAAAAAAAGCAAAAGAGACAATTGATAAAAATATGACTTCTGATATTGTAGCAATTTTTATTAAAGATATTTTGGAGGATTTAGGAAGTATAACTGGAGAATTTGTAACAGAAGATATTATAAATGAAATATTTTCTAAATTCTGTTTAGGAAAGTGACAATAATTGTTACGAAAATCAAAAATAAGACAATTTAACAAAGAAAGCGGTTAGTTTTATTTTCAAAATTTAAATTCGACTAAAAACCAATATGGCAAAAATAAAGATGCAATAAAAATTGTTGTATTTTATTTTAGTAATTTAAAAATGTTTTTGAAAAAAATAAAAAGCATTGCAAAAAAGAAAAGATTACATAAAACAAGAAAACTAAATAGTAAATGTTGATGCGGTTCGACAAAATTCGACAAACGTTCAATAAATAGACTTTGCGTAAAATGATTTGCAAAAATGCAACTTAAAAACAAAAACTTAACAGGTGATTTAAATTAAAAAATTCGCGCAAACACTGATTTTTTGTTTCATAAGGAATAGAAAAAATTTAAAAAACAATTATATTTTATTGATATTTAATTATAATTTGAATTGCTAAATATATAAAAATTTTTTAAAATTTAAATGAATATTTAATTAAAAATAAGCATGAATAAATATATTAAAAATAGAAAGGTAAAGTGAAAAAATGAAATTAAAAAAAGGAGAATATGAAGCAGGGGAATATGACATAGCAGTAATTGGTGCAGGACATGCTGGATGTGAAGCTGGACTTGCTGCAGCAAGATTAGGAATGAAGACATTAGTTTTTTCAATAAGCTTAGAAGCAATTGCGAATATGCCTTGTAATCCTCATATAGGTGGAAGTTCTAAAGGACATTTAGTTAGAGAAATAGATGCATTGGGTGGAGAAATGGGTAAGAACATAGATAAAACTATGATCCAAATTAAAATGTTAAATACTTCAAAAGGACCAGCAGTACATTCTTTAAGAGCTCAAGCAGACAGAAAGAAATATCAGGCTGAAATGAAACATACTTTGGAAAAACAAGAAAACTTGCAAGTAAAACAAGGAGAAATTACTGAAATACTTGTAGAAAATAATCAAGTAATAGGCATAAAAACTGATTTAGGAGCAATTTATAAAGTTAAAGCAGTAATAGTTGCTACAGGAACTTATTTAAAGGGTAAAATATTTATTGGAGAATATTCAAAAGAAAGTGGGCCTGATGGGGTATCTGCTGCTAATAAATTATCAGATTGCTTGAAAAAATTAGGTATAGAACTAATTAGATTTAAAACAGGAACTCCTGCAAGGATTAATAGAAGAAGTATTGATTTCAGTAAAATGGAAGTACAAAAAGGAGATAATGGTATTGAAGCATTCTCATTTGAAAATGAACAAAAAGATTTTGAACAAGTAGATTGTTATTTAACTTATACAAATGAAAAAACTCATAAAATAATAAGAGAAAACTTACATAGATCTCCGTTATATGCCGGAATGATAGAGGGGACAGGACCAAGATATTGTCCATCAATTGAAGATAAAGTAGTTAGATTTAGTGATAAACCAAGACATCAAGCATTTGTTGAGCCTGTAGGTTTAGATACTGAGGAAATGTATATTCAAGGAATGAGTTCTTCTTTACCAGAAGATGTGCAAATAGCTTTATATCATACAATTCCTGGATTAGAAAATGCTGAGTTTACAAGACCTGCATATGCGATAGAATATGATTGTATAGATCCATCTAATTTAAAATTATCTTTAGAATATAAAGGGATAAATGGTTTATTTATGGCAGGACAAATAA
>Ga0326511_10003090_pt1 | contig 13443 bp, 26 predicted proteins | sample 0_2496_0518_D_FD_203701 | JGI IMG/M metagenome (GOLD analysis project Ga0326511, IMG submission 203701) | Bovine rumen microbial communities from UC Davis, California, United States - 0_2496_0518 | ecosystem: Host-associated > Mammals > Digestive system > Stomach > Rumen | place: USA... | reverse complement strand
TTCTACCAGATATCTATGACGAGAAAGATGCACATGAGTGTAATAACCCTGTTGTCACAACATTTGACCACACAATGGATGTCCTAGATGAAGTGCAGCCAATAATCGAGCATAGGCTTGCCGCATTATTCCATGATGTCGGCAAAATAGCATCAGATATAATCAATATTAATCAGCAAAACGATTTTAGCTCTGATGTTGCTGAATATGATTTAAAAGAACTTAAATTTCCAACTAGTGTTATTAAATCTGTTTGTGTTGCAATAAAATACCACACATTCTTTTCATCTTATACAGACGGATTTACGCCACCAGATAGCAAAATTAGAAAGTTCTTAAACACTACTGGTGATGACGATGCTGTTACTCTTGACCTTATGGAGGCCAACAATTTGCATGTCACGTTTAACAAAAAGAAGAAACAAGTATTTGGCATTCTACAAAGAATAGAGGAACTTGATAATATTGAGAAAATTAAGAATATCAAACTTCCAATAAACGGAAATGATATAATAAAAGAATTTAATCTCAAGAAAGGACCAAAGATTGGTATTCTTCTAGAGACAGTAAAAGACGCATATCTTGATTATCCAGATATCACGAAAGAAGAATGTTTTGAGGTTGTAAGAAATAAAATAAATAGTCTTGAATAATATAGATTAAAAGATAAAAACATGAAAAAATTATTATTAGTAATTGATGTCCAAAAGGACTTTCTAGATGGAGGAAAACTTGGGGTTAATGGTTCAACCACTAAAATGGATGAACTTGCGAACTTTATTAAGAAGCATAGCAAAGAGTATGAAATGGCTGTTGCTACGGTTGACTGGCACCCAACAACACACTGTTCATTCAAAGGTAATGGCGGTATTTGGCCAGCACACTGTATTCAACACTCAGAGGGGGCTGCAATTTATGAGCCAGTTCTTAATGCACTTAATGATAACATTAAATCATTTGACATTCTTACCAAAGGTACAGATGAAACTAGAGAAGAGTATTCTATTTTTAAGAATATTTTTTCAAAAGAAAAACTTCTGTATGTTATATACACATCAGAAATAGAAGAAATCGATGTTGTCGGCATCGCATTTGACTATTGCGTTGCAGATTCTGTCAAAGATGGCCTTAGGGCATTACCTAACGTTAAATTCAACGTTATCAAGAAATATTGCCCTGCTATTGCAGAGGACTCAGCAAATGATTTTATTAACTTTATTAAAAACACTGAAAGAGTATGTCTACTGGAAGAATAGAAATGCCATTAGAGGAATATAACGCTATGAAGGCGAAAATAGAAGAATTTGAAAAGGAATTAAATGAACTTTCAAAAGAAACCTCTAAATACAAAAAAGAAAATGAAGTTATGAAAGATATCTTATCAGAAATTACTGAAATGAAGATATTTGAAAGAATCTTTAATTGGAATAATTTGAAAAAATCCATCGAAAACTCATTAAATGAAATTAAATAAGATAAATATGAAACAAATTATCACACATTTTACAGACAACGATTTATACACGTTCACATGTCAGTATTACATCTTACATACATATCCTCGTGCAGAGGTGAGGTATGCATTCTTTGATAGAAACAATACACGTTATCCAGAAGGATTTGGTGAGTTGCTTCAAGAGCAAATTAACGGAATGAAAGATGTTGTTATTACAGAGGAAGAAATTACCTTTATGAAAAGCAAAATCTATTTCCTTCCTGATTGGTATTACAATTTCTTACGTGGATTCAGATTTAATCCGTCTGAGGTACATATCTCACAGGACCAGAGTGGATACCTATCTATCGTCATTGAGGGTAAATGGTATTCCACCATTATGTGGGAAATGCCAATTCTGTCAACAATCTCAGAACTGATGCATACTATCAACGGAGACATCGAAAAAGTAAACCGTGAGTCTGAATATAAGAGAGCACACGATAAGGGCGTTATCGCTTTCTCTAGTGGACTTGTATTAAGTGATATGGGAACTCGTAGGCGTTTTGATTTCCAGAATCAACACGATATACTAAAGGGACTTAAAGATGCTTATGCAAACTTTGATTATTGCCCAGGTAAGTTCGTAGGAACATCTAACGTATGGTTTGCAAAGGAATTTGACCTTACACCAATTGGCACAATGTCACACCAGATTTGCTCATTTGAAGAGTGCGTAAGCGGTGTATTTGAGTGCAACCACCAGGTTATGACAAAATGGTCTGAGGTGTATGACGGAGACCTTGGCATTTTCTTACCAGATTGCTTTGGTTCTAAGGTATTCCTCTCTAACTTCTCAAAGAAGATGGCAAAGATGTTCGATGGTATCCGCATTGATAGCGGGGATGAAAAGGAAGAGACTGAGAAGATGATTGAGAAATATCAGTCTCTTGGTATTGACCCAGCAACAAAGTCAATTGTCTATTCTAATGCCTTGACCATTGATAAGGCTATTGAACTGCATAAGTGGCTTGACGGACGTATGAAGGACTCATATGGTATTGGTACGCACCTTTGTGCTGATGTGATGAACAAGGAGACAGGAAAAAAATTCCCTTATTCTAACATAGTAATTAAACTGGTAGGTATGAGAATCACAGAGTCTCGTGAATGGCACGATTGTGTAAAGCTGTCTAATGATAAAGGTAAGACACTTGGTAACAGTGATAAATGCCAGTATCTAATTAAACAAATTGGATAAATTATGAGAGTAACAGATAAGCATATATTCTTCTGGGGAGAATGGCCCTCAAACTGGTTTCCCACCTATTTCGTTGTAAAGGAAGGGAGAAAGAGGCTTAGGTTCTTCAATTCTGAACAGTATTTTATGTACGTAAAGGCTAAGACCTTCGGTGATGAGGAAATCGCAGAGAGGATATTGTCAGAGGGAAAAAACCCGAAGACTGCAAAGGCTCTTGGCAGAAAGGTAAAGAATTACGACGATACTGTTTGGAGCGAGAAGAGATACCAAGTAATGGTTGATGCCAATATGCATAAATTCTCTCAGGATAAAAAGCTTAAGGAACTCTTGTTGAGCTCTGAGTTTGATGGAAAGAATTTCGTTGAGGCTAGCCCATATGACGGTATTTGGGGAATCAAATGCGATGAAGCAACAGCATCTGATGATGAATCCACTTGGAATGGTTTAAACCTTCTTGGTAAAGCATTAGATGAGGTTAGAGAAAAACTAAAAGGCAACACAGTATGAAAAAAATATTATTTTTATTATTTACAGCATTGTTTTTCGTGTCATGTGATTGCCCTTATTGTGGCAAAAGAAAATGCATTTGCAACGACTATGGGGTACACTATGACTATGATTATTTCTATGCGGATAAGTTGCTAGGAGAGTGGCAAGTATGCTACCCTTGCTTTGTTGGCAATATAGAGCTAAAAGAAATTACATTTTTTGAGGGGCATGTATGTGATATAACTATGTCAAAATCAAGAAGTTCTGAATGGGTAACAGAAACTTGGTCATATAGTTATACTGGGAGTTATATAACCTTTTCAAACAGATATAACAGGAATACTATTCAGTTTAAAGTTAGTGGTTATATCTACCCCGAACTATATTTACAAGATTCATTTGGGAAATATACTTGGAGAAAAATAAAGCCATATAGCTGTATAAAATAATATAAAAATTTGTTTTTATCAAAAAAAAATTATATATTTGTATTAAATTAATAATAAAAAATATTATATTTATGGGTTTAAAAGATAATTTTTTAAAAGTAATTGACTCAGCTGCATTGAGAGCTAAGTCATTGTTAAATGACGTTAGTGACTCATTTGAAGCCGTTGATTTTGACTCTAGCATTGGTTATATGTTAGAACGAAAGAACGCCTTAATTGAAAAGGGTAATAGTTTTATCAAAGACCTTGAAGACACCTTTAAGCAAATTAAAGACTGTATTACTGACTATTCAGTAACTGTTCCATTTGACGAAGAAATTGGAGAGATATTGGAATACTCAGTGGATGGTAATAAGCTTACTGTAGAGGTGAAATTCAATGATGAAACTACATCTAGAACTAGTAAAACTGTTGTTGTGATTCCTGAAAATTGCGACGTATCAAAGATTAAGAAAACAATTAACAAGGTTACTAAAACCGCTGTTATTAGTGTTCCTAAGAAAGTTGATACAATAAAGAAAGCAAAAAAGAGCGTAAAGAAAGGTGATGCAAAACATAAGCCAGCTTTACAGCGTGATGAAAAGGGAAGATTTGTTAAGAAAGCCTAATGTACATTGCTATGCGCCTAATATTCATACACTGGATATTAGGCGTTTTAGTCAATATCTAAATAATTGTTAATTATTAAAACGTTATTTGTTTTTATCGTTATTTTTATATATATTTGCTAAAAAAGAAGACATGACAAAAAACGAAGCAAAAAAGATGCTATATGATTTCCTTAGAAGAAAGGGTTTAGCTACAAGGTATTTTTACAACTGTATATACCACAACAATTGGCATAGTAACAAAAGAATTAATCTAACTAAGTCACTATCTCCAAAAGACAAACTTAATAAAATTATTGATTGTCATTTAGATGACTTTATTAAAACTAATATTTGCCGTGGTGAAAAATCTATTAAAATGGATGGCTTTTTTAATGATTCACAACACTCCTTTACATGGGATAAATCTGAAGAAGGCTACCCATTTTGGGAAAGGGTTTACTTCGATTGGGAAAAAAATGTGTTGAATAAGTTACCAAAAGATGAAAGAATATTAACGGTACGTGAATAATGAAAATATGTGGAATATCTGATATGCACGGCAATTATGATTTCAAGATTAATCCGTGTGACATAGTGCTGATATGTGGCGATATAGTACCATTAAACATACAACGCAATGATACTAGGAGTGAAGAGTGGCTTAAAACCTTCTTCATACCCTGGTGTACAAGTCTTAGTTGTGAAAAGGTGATATTCATCGCTGGCAATCACGACTTTATCCTTATGAAGCACCCTGAGATAATAAGGGATATGTTGAAAGACCAGGATAAGGTTATCTACTTAGACTGCGAAACATACGAATATAAAGGAAAGGTTATATATGGTACTCCATTATGTAAAAAGTTCTATAATTGGGCGTTTATGACACTTAATATAGATGAGCAGAGAGCATTATATGAACGCCATTTAAAAGCCATAGGTAAAATTGACATTGTGATGTCGCATGATTGCCCGTATGGTATATCTGATATAGTGCTACAAAAAGATTGTTTGTGGGCAGACGGAACTAACATTGGTAATAAAGCATTAAGATGGCTTATTGATGAGGCAAAACCAGAATTGTGGTTACAAGGTCATTTACATAGTACGAATCATAATGTGATTAAGCATAACGAAACTTCTGTTGCGTGTGTTTCTTTATTAGATGAGGATTATAAGATGGCATACGAGCCATTTTATTTTGAACTATAAAAAAGGCAATAAAAATGAATGATTTTGATAAAAAATTCTTGTTAAGATGCAAAAAGTGTGGACATGAATTTTATCCATGGAAATGTTTAACTGTTACGTCTGATAAAACACAATGGAAAGAGTTTATATATTGTCCAAAATGCAATAATTTTGAAAAAAAGGAATCTTTTAAAATAGATTAATATGATAGAATATAAAGAAAATAGATTTTGCCATAACAAAGAGCATTACATTAGCTTTCTTGTCCTTAAGAATTTGTGTAGGGTTCTAAAAAACCATAAGCTGTTTGTTACTTTTAGATGTGGTGTAGGAATTAACAACCAAATAACGGCCCAGCCATACATATCATTTCCTAATTTAAGAGATATTATGGTAAACTGTTTGTCAGAAAACCCATTCAAAGGATGCGAAACAATTGAAGATATTTTAGGAACTCTTTCAAATATGCATCATAAAAGACTAGATTTTAATAATGAAGAAAGCGTTCAGTTAAACATACTTGAATCTATTAATATCCTTCTTCATGCATTATTAGAAAGGCATCTAAATAGCATAAGTAGGGTTGAAAAGATAGGGGAAGAAACGTTTAACATAACGTGTGAGGAAGTATTTGGTAAAGGGTTTAAGGACTTAACCACTCCACCAGACGTTGATATGGAAAAAATCAATAAGATTAGAGAAATCATTGAAAAAAGAAGAGACCAATTAACGCCAGAAGATGAAATTCAAATTGCTAGACTTCAAGAACATATTAGAAATCATGGTTTCTTGCCACCATTTGATAACGATGAAATTGTCGAAGAAACAGATGATATGCTTTTTGTAGACGAGGAAGAGGAGGAGGAAGAAGAAATATTACCGTTTTAATTTATAAATTCATTATGGAAAATAAGCACCTATGTGAAGGTAAAGATTGCTCGACCTGTGTAACGTGTGTGTTTGATGAGCCTTTAAAAGATGATTACAAAGATATTACTTCAAAAGCAGATAAAACGTGTAACTATTGTGGCTATCTAATAAAACAATATAAAGCGCACGGAAGTGACTGCTTTAATGCTTGCTGTAGCAAAGAAAAAATAGAGTATTCAGGATATTCTAGGCCAAGAACAATAGAGTTTAGGGCTGTAGAAGGCCAAGATATTAAAAAGCCTATCTGGTGCCCTAAACTTAAAGAAAAAGATAAAGAAGAAAGAACTCTAACATATACAGAAAGGCGAAACAAATTACAAGAGCTTCCTTCTCAAATGGATTGGAGTCAGTTTTCTCCAGGAAAGAAATATGTAATCCCTTCAATATTAGGGAGAAAAAGAAGGGTTCTTCTTTTAAAATATAAGACAGACTATACGTTAGTATTTAATGACGTTAATGAAGATGATACTGTTTCAGATGTGATTACAAATATCTTTAAAACTGATGTAGAGACTAATTTTATTGTAGAATATAAAAATTTTTAATACGATGACTAAAGCAGAATTCGAAGAACTTAAAGCCAAATGGCAAAAAGTAGCGTCCATTACCCCTTGGGAAAATGTGAAAGTTAATAGCATATATCACATACCACCAGTTCTTGGTCTTAAGGGCCGTGATATCAAGGTTACAGAAAAAACAGACACTGAATTATCATTTTCAAGAGTAGATGGTATTGAAGAAAATGCTACTGGAAAATATAATAAAACAAGTGTATTTGCAAAATGTATGGTTGAAACAAAGAAATTTTAATATTTTTTAAGAGCATAAATTTTGTTTTAACAAATATTTTTTGTATCTTTGTAAAAAATATTATTAATAATGTTATATTTGTTGTTTAGAGTTGTAATGTTCATCACATCTTTTGCTGGTATATTATCCATGATGATAAACGAAACTTGCGAATATATATACTTTCCAATAATAATGTTATTCTGGATACTATATACCTTTTTAGATGAAGAGAGCAAAGAATATAAAAGAAGTAGTGAGCATTACTATAAAGTAGGAAGTTCAATTAAAAGCAATTATGATAATTCATGGTTGTTTTCAAGTGGAGGTTATACTTTTAACCACAACCAAGATTATAAACAAGAATATAAAAAAATAGTGAAGAGGTGTAAGAGAACATTAAAAGTAAGTATAGCAAAAAATTTAGAAGAAAATGAAGAAAATTAGTACAAAAGAAAACAACACCTTTTTTACAGCAGCAACAATTGTTGAATTAGAATCACTTGTTGAACCAGTAATTGACAATCGTCCAGAAATATATTATTAATTCGAAAATAAAATGGAAAATATTGAAACTAAAACTATTACCCAAGAAAATGAATGGAAGGGTAATCTTAATGATATAGAATTGAACAATGACGATAATATCATTAAAGTAGAAACTCCTGTGTTTATTATTTTTGCTGAATTCCTTGGATATGTTAGTAAATTTAATAAAATTGCTAACGAATGGTGTGATGGAAAAATACCAGACGAGTATATTCAGAAAATTATAAATGTTGAAGCTAGATGTATTCTTCATCAAATGAAGAAGGACTACACAATTAAGACAATGAGATATTGGTTTAATACATATTATCCAGTAGTTCTTAAGGAAATTGAAGATAAACTGACTAAATCATTAACCTTATAATTACATGGCTAGTTTCAAAGACTAGCCATTTATTTGTTTATACAATATGGAAAGCAAGGAAAAACTTAAAGAGTACATCAATAAAAGAAGAAGCCAAAAAGAAATAAAAACAGTTGAAATCGTAACTGTTAGGCCACCTTGGTATAAAAGGCCGCTTTTTGAAAACGAATTCGTTGTAAAAACTGGGCGTAATAAAAAGTTGTATATACGTCACAACGAATGGTCAAAGAATATCTTTATAGGTCCATATAATAATCTTGATGAAACAAGTGAAATCATAAAATCATATATAGAAGCATCACTTGAAATCAATCTTAATAAAAAATTAGATAGTAGGGTTTCTTCAATACGAATAGAACACCCAGAAGATTTTTTTATTTGTTAAAAAACATAAAAAAAGTTGTTTTATTTGAAAATAATTAATATATTTGTATAAAGATAGACAAAATGAAAAAAATTGGATTAATACTAGGTTCATTCGACCCTATACATATAGCACATATCAATATAGCATCATGTGTGCTTAATAGTGGGCTATGTGACGAAATTCTATTCGTCGTGGCAAAGCATAACCCTTGGAAGAAAAATGAGCCAGCACCTTTCGATGTTAGATGTGACATGGTACAGCTCTCCATAACACCATTTGGAGGCGCTTGTAAGGTCTGTGAACTAGAAAAGGATATAGAGCCGCCCACGTATTCATATAAGGTTCTGACGAAGATACGTGAGCAATATCCAGACGATGAACTGTACCTAATCACAGGAACAGACACCTTTAATAAACTACCTAGGTGGAAGAACTGGAAAACTGATATAGAACCTTATTTTAAGGTAATATGCGTTGACAGATGCTCAAGTAACCCCAAAGACATTGGGCTTGAAAAGGATAAAGCATTTGTATTGGGGGCATTTGACTGCCAAATTGGACATGTGGCAAATATAACCCCAAGAGTATTGGACGTGTCATCCACAATGATAAGAAGTATGGTGGCTAATAATGAAAACCCTTATCCATTAATAACAAAGGATGTGCTGAATATTATAAACAGATATAAATTATATAAATGATGGCTACAATTATAGGAATAAATAACGCATCAGACGATAATAAATTCAAGCCTGGTGACTTTATTACGTTTACTAACAAAGAAGGCTCGTTCGCAATTTACGAAGGCGTAGATGTTTCAACATCAACATATAAGAAACTCACAACTATATTATCATACGACCCAAGTAAATATATGCAAACTGATGAGGGATATAAAATGATTCCTCATATGGAGGTTTCAACTAAGCTCAGTAACTGTGAAAGAACAATAGATTCAAACGAAAGCAATTATTGGACAAGAAAATGTAACGAAGATGAAATAAAAAAGGCGTTGGAAATAATGAAAGAATATGGCTATGCTTGGGATAAAGATAACCTTAGCGTTGTTAATTCAGATACTGGTTCAGTAATAACCAAAATCCATATTCCTAAAATAGAATATAAAGGCCAAATAATTAAGCCTACATCATTTAAACTGAAACAATTGCTTAAAATGTTTTGTACACAGAAAAATAAAAAAACTACATCATATGCATATCCTAGATATTGGGATTATTATGGATATGATGAATATTGGGATTAATTATGAACAACGAATTATACACATACCTACAATGGAGGTTCTTAAGAGATTGCTTTCCACGATACAGACAATATTGTGCTGAATGGATTGCCAATGTAACTAATGAGCAAATAACATATTTCTTAGAAGAAATGAAAAGATTAACACTTAGTGGAATATATAAAGGACTATAATAAAATATGTCAAACAAAATATTACTTAAAGAGTCAATTGAAAAGCTCAAAAAGAATAATGAACTAATCAATAAAAGATTAAGTAAAACAACTAATAAAGAAAAAATAAATAACCTTAACATGACTATTGCTAAAAATAATAGCATGATATTAGATTATGAATTTCAATTAAATAATTGCTAAGATATGGATAAGAAAGAAAGAACTGATGTCTTTAAGGATACAACTAATGTTGTTAGTATAGGGAGCTATAAGGCTAGTGACGGAACAACTAAAGAGTTCTATAGAGAAGATGAAATGATTAGTGGTACAAAATTCTATTCTAGAAAAGTAAAAATAGACTATAATACACTAAAAAGATATGAAAATACCAAAATATCTGTAATTGATATCGACTGTCTCTATGCTGCCGAACAACTTATAAATAAAGGACTGAATCCAGCTGTCCTTAATATGGCATCATTCCATACCCCAGGAGGAGGGGTTGAACGTGGCTCTGCTGCACAAGAAGAATCCATATTTAGAAGAACTGATATATTCCGTTCACTATACCAGTTTCATAGCGTCGGAGAAAACTATAATATTAAGCAATTAGAAGAAAGATACCCACTTGAAATGCATTTTGGGGCAATATATACCCCTAATGTAATGGTATTTAAATCAGCTGAAAATGATGGGTGCAAACTACTTGATAACCCATTCTTTGTAGATGTAATAACAATCCCAGCAATAAAAAAACCAGAACTTGAAAATGGTAAACTAGCAGCATGGGCTGTAGATATACTTAAAATTAAAATAAGACAAATGTTCGATATCGCTCTAGAAAATGGAAACGATTCACTAGTATTAAGCGCATTTGGATGCGGAGCATATGGAACACCACCAAAAGAAATGGCAGAACTGTTTCACAGTACTATTAATTCTGATAAATATAAAGACGTTTTTAAGGAAATAGTATTCGCTATAATTAACCTACCATCAACTAACGGAAGTCATAATCCAGAAGGCAATTTTAAACCATTTAAAGAAACATTTAGTGTATGAATAAAGATACTATAAGAACTTGGGAATACCAACAAATGATAAAGTTTCTAAAAAAAGAAGGAATCTACCCATATTTCATAAAATATAGGATGGGAAATACTGAAAGAGCAGTTAGATTCATAGACAGAACATTTGATGGCGCATCAAATTTCTCTGACTTTATTATTAGACTAGACTCATTAGGTGTATTGAACCATAAGCCAATTACAAATGTTCTTTTGCTAAGCCAATTATGGAGGTTTTTTATACTTGAACAATACGATAATATTAATCTTGAAAAAGATAAAAGGCATTTCTTTGATGTAGATACATTAAAGCATCGAGTTATTACCGCAATAAGAGCAAACGGAAAAAGATGTGACGAAACACTTTGTGAACTATTTAAAAAATATAAATTGGATGAATAAAGAATTTTTAAAGAACATTTTGGCATCATATAGCCCAAGCGGTTATGAAAAAAATGCCACATCAGAATTTGAGGATTATATGAATTCATTCGGTGCAAAACATGAATTCAGTGACAAAGTAGGAAATGTGTGCTATTCTGTTGGAGACGGAAAGATTAACATTATGCTATCAGCACATGTAGACGAAATAGCATTGCAAATCCAAAACATTGACGATAAAGGATTTATCCACTTCGTTAAAGACGGAGGAGTTGACCCAAAAGTTCTTCTTGGCTCTACTGTAATGATTATGTCATCTGTAACAGGAAATATGGTTCCTGGTGTCATCGGCAAAAAGCCAATTCATGTGGAATATGGAGCAGATGATGAAAAAGATAAAACTACAAAAATTAAAGATATGAAAATCGATATCGGTGTGGAATCAAAAGAAGAAGCAACTACACTAGTAAATATCGGTGACCCAATCATTATACAAGACATTCCTATGGAATTAGGACCAAATAGATTCGTAGGACGTGGCCTTGACGATAAAACTGGTATCTTCGTTGTAGGAGAAGTCATGAAACAACTCGCAATGCTAGGCACTAGGTTGAATAACGTTAAAGTGTATGGAGTTGCTTGTACACAAGAAGAAACAACTGCAAGCGGTGCTGTTATTTCAGCAGCTAATATCAACCCACAGTATTCTATAGACTTCGATGTTACATTCGCCACTGACGATGACTATGTTAGTCCAAATGAATGGGGAGATATTAAACTTGGTAAAGGAGGAGCAATCGCATATGGCGTAAATAATAATCTAGAATTAACAAAGATTATCAAGAATACTTGCATTGACCTTAAAATACCTTATCAAGAATTTGTAGCGCCTGATGGCGGAACAGATACAGTATATATCAAACAAGCATCGTCAGATTGCGCTACACAGCTTCTTTCAATACCTAATAGGAATATGCACACACAAGTAGAAATGTGCGATTACAGGGACTTACAATCACTTATAGATATGACTGTAGGAACTATTATAAGAATAAACGATTTAAATTCATAATTATGAGAACAGATACAGTACAATACGAGAAATCCATCCTCAAGAAAATTGAGGACGGAATCACTGAGACAATGAGGAAAATGGTGGAAGACCATACCATTGGAGGAGATAGACTCAATGCACTCAAACTCATCAAGTCAGAATTCATCAGACAAAATGAGAAAAACTACCACTCCAATCTGGAATATAAAATGACAGATGTCGAAGAGGTAAAGGTGCTCCTTAAAATGGCAGAAGACCATAGGGAAAATATCGAAGGATATAAGAACGCAGGTAACGTACAAATGGCTGATAAGGAAAATAGCGAACTAGATGTTATCAATGAGTTCACACCAGCACAACCTACCGAAGAGGAAATGTCCAAATATGTGGATGCCTTGATTGATACCCTTCTGGCAGAAAAGGGAGAAAGCTATCAACTCTCACAACGTGATATGGGAACACTTATGAGGGCAGCAAAAATGGTTTACCCAAATATTAACGGTAATATTGTTAAATCAGTTCTTTCCACTAGAATATCCTAGTGGAAAGATTAATAATACTTTTATTATGACAGACAATAAAGAAATAAAACCAGCACAAAACAAATTCGAAGAAGAACCTAATGTTGTGTGCAAAATGTATGTTAAAGCTAAGCCAAATTCACTTATAGAGACAGTTAAATCTATTTTAATGCCACTAAACGTAAGAACTAATGCTGGGTATTCAGAAGCTAATACCCCAAATTACGCTCTTACAATACTAATTGAAAAATGTTAAATATGAACGAAAATCTCACCACTTTCGAAGATGCCAAAAAAATGCTAGAAAAATACAATTTTTTTGGTCACACAGCTAAAAAAGGGGATAATAGTAGAATAGAATACACATTCCTAAACGTATCATGGCCAAATATAATATATAAAATTACCACACTTAAATTTGAAAACAAAAGAATAGTAATAGGCATAACATTAAATGATACTGAAATCAATGGGTGGGATAATTTGGAATCAAGCTTAAAAGATTTAAAAAAATATAATAAAAAAACGCAGCCATAAAAGACTGCGCTTTTTTTTAGGGAACGATATACTTGTTGACACAAAATAAC
>Ga0326511_10003088_pt1 | contig 13444 bp, 17 predicted proteins | sample 0_2496_0518_D_FD_203701 | JGI IMG/M metagenome (GOLD analysis project Ga0326511, IMG submission 203701) | Bovine rumen microbial communities from UC Davis, California, United States - 0_2496_0518 | ecosystem: Host-associated > Mammals > Digestive system > Stomach > Rumen | place: USA... | reverse complement strand
GACTAAAAGAGTAAAAAAACCCCCGACTAACGTCGGGGGTTTCCTACGTAGTGCAAAACCTTGTTAGGTAACCTACGTTCATTTCCTATATTCTTTCATTTTCTGCAAGGTTTCCTTGCCAATACTTCCGTCTACCTTGCAACCCGTTGCCTTCTGAAAGTCGCGCACGGCCGCACACGTTACAGGCCCGTACTTGCCGTCGGCACCGTACTGTTTAAGTATACCAGGCTTGTACCATTCAAGGAATTCTTGACAACGTACGACGTTTACGCCCTTGTCACCCTTGTCGAAGTAACCGCGCTTCGGTAATGTCGGAAACGTGCCCGGATAGTTGCTAACAGGCGAAGGCGTCGGCGTCGGTGCTGGTTTCGTTCCGTAGGTCAAGAAGTTTATTTTAGCATGTTTCTGCCATGCACGGCACTTGCCGTAGTTCTTGCCTATGTTCGCAAGGTTTGAAACCTGTACGCCCCCGTCCCACTTCGGCGTGCATTCTACGACTTGACCGTTTCCAATGTATACGCCTATATGTCCCGGTATAAGAACCATTTCGCCTTCGTCAATCTTCGAAAAATCTGCACTTGACTGCGTGCCGTAATGATCGTAGAAGCCTTTGTCGTTGTAGTCCTGTTTGTTGCTATACACCGTGTCGGTAGTAGGAGTCCAACCCCAACAAGCAATAGCCTTTATAAGTCCTACACAATCGAACATAAAGCCTTTTCCGTCTGTAGGTATATTTCTTGCCTTATTTTTTGTATAAGCCTTGCACGCCCGTTCTACGTTCGCCGGCGTGTTCTTATAGCCTATACCGCCGGTAACGTAGTACGTTGTGCATTCAGTCGCCGCTTGTTTGACGATACGTACAAAGTCGCTTGCCTTTGTTAACATAAGAACACCCCCTTATTTAATTACCATAATGCTTATATAAAATGTATCGCCGGTTGCAAGCGCAGGTCTTATGACAATACTGCCGTTAGTTGAATATGCTACACATATTGTGTTATAATCGTTAAGCGAAGCAAGCACACCAACTGCGTTTGCACTGTTAGAGACAGTAGGTCCACCCGTTACTATAGTAGCGCCAGCATTTAATGGTGATGTTACAGTACCTCTAATATTGACAATTATATAATCATCATATTCGATATAATCGGCAACGTCGAAGTTAACACCACCACCCTGCACAAAGGTACCCGAAACACCGCCGCCGCTTATAGGCTCCTGCACTTCGGTATACGTCGGCGTAGCCGCATTCTTATTAACCGTAACAGTGCAAGTCTTGTGACCTGTAACAACATTGTTACCGTCAAATACCGGCTTACGGCAAACAAAAGTAAACTGTCCGCGTGGTGTGCCGGCGCTTATCTGATATTCGCCTTCATTAAGTGTGTAATACCATGTTGTACCAAGTTCGTTATCTTCAACAAGCACAATATTTACGGTCTTGTCGGCACTTGCGGTAGTTGCAATAAGACCGTCAATGTATGTATAAGTAATACGTGGGTCCCAGTCAATAGGCGTGCCGCTGGTTCCGAACCTTAAATATTCAGTAACACCGCCAGTTGAAGGCTGATTTTCAAGTGCCGTAACACGGTCAAGAAGTCCCGTTGTAGGCGTTTCGACTTCGTTCTTTAAAGTGTCAATGGCAGGATTGATAGTATTTGTAATAAGACTGTCAATAATGCCTGTGTCGTGCTGTAAGTCGCTAATATCTGAAGCAATACCGGGCATAGCCGACTTAATCGGTGTAAGGTCGCCTTCAACTGTAGTAAGTCTGTCGTTGTAAGTTGCGACAGTATCAGCGGCGGCTTTTGCTTCTGCGCTTGCGTCGTCAACTTTCGCAATAAGCACATCTGCATTAAGTTCGTGAAAGTCTACGTAAGGATATTTATTTACAAATCCCATAATTTTTACTTCCTTTCTTTATTTATTACGGGGTCCGGCTTCGCCGGCTTCCCTGGCACGACTACGTCGTGCCCTAGTAAACTAAAATACAAAACTCTTTTAAGAAAATGTCTGTAATATGTTCGTACAAGTTCCAAGTGGCTATATCAAGTTCACTTTGTAACATTTGCTGTGAAGTGGTCACGCCGATATTACCCCATAAGTGCCCATTGTGTGCGCTACTTGTTGTGCCTGTACCTGTATTACCTGTACTTGTTGTACTTGTTGCAACGGTGTCGTTTTCGTTCTTATAATTTGAATAACTTTCGACGTCGCCACTTTCCAAAGTCTTTGTATTATTTTCGTACGGTGTAACGTAGTGGTCGTTGTGAATTTCGCCCGTAGGTGTAGTGGTAGTCTTTGTATTGTTACTTACCGAACCATTACCAAGGTTTGTTTCGGTCGTGGTTCCATTGTCGGTGTATTCTTCGTGTCTGTCGAAGTTGTCCAACGGGTTATATTCAATTTGTAGCGCTTCGTACCACTTTTCGAAAGTCCTGTACCACTTCTGCCCCCATAAGGTTATGGCTTCGAACATAAACGAAGGGTCTGCGTATAATACTTCAAACTCACCCGACTGAAGCAAAATGTTATTGGTAAGTGTTGCTTTGTCTATACCCGTCGGAAGTGTCAACCCGTCGAATATGTCGCCTGAGTTTTCCGACTTGTACCAATTATCAAGCCCAATCAAAGTTAACTTTATTGTCGACATCTTCTACACCCCCTTCGTTTTCTTCTTTATTAAAGTGCATTTCTGCTTTAATGCTTGTACCGAACATGCTATTTACATTTTCTGCACTTTCGTTAAAGCATTCAAGCCAGGTTGTTAGTCTGCTTATACTGTCCGTCTGTCGGCTGTTTGCTTCGTCTGTTACCATACGTTCTTTTTTCTCATAAGGTATTGTAGGTATACCAATTTCGGCGTCAAACATGTTTAGTATAGTCTGCATGTCTTTTAACTGGTCTGTGGTCAAATAGTCGTTCTTGACGCCTTTACGCTCCAAAAACTGAAACGGTGTTTCTTTGGTGCGTTCGTCGTCAAGTATTCGCTGATCATAAACAACGGCAGGTTCGCCGCGATTGATTTTATCAAGCATCTTTTTTAACGCTTCGGCCGCGCCCTTATTTTTCGCACCCAGGATATAAGCAACCTTATTATTGATAAGTGAAATATTTATAGCATTGTCCAAAGTTGCCATTTTTTCGGCATAATATTCTATAGTGTCCCACACGCCGCCATAGTCGGGGGTAAGGCGTAACAATTCACAGTCTTTGCCAATAGTCAACACCTTATCGGTTGTGCCAGTTTTAAATGCAGGATTTGCGCAAATAAAGTGCGTAGGCTGATAATAGATATTATATCCGTTTATTGTACCGGGGTTAAATATCAAACCGCCTTCGGCTGGTGCGTCCCACACGCCGACAAAACCAAGACGTAAAAGGCACATTTTAAAGAAGTCTTTAACGCCGTTGCCCTTCCAACCTTCAGGAAGGGTAAAATCTATGGTAGACAATGCACGGTGCGTAAAAGACCGCACCCAGTATGCAAACGCTTCATTATTGTACGCCTTGATCATTGACGGGTTGTAACGTCCTGCATACTTATTTATTGTATCGTAATCGAAAGTCCTGTACATCTGTCTTCCTTTCTAAACCAAAATGGCGACGGCATAAGCCGCCGCCTACAGGTGGTTTTATATGGACTGCACTTGTGTGCTAGTCTGCAAGGTAGTAAATAATAGCATTTTCGGTGTAGTCCGCTATAGCGTTTTTCTGGAAATGCCAAATCAGATTATAGTATTTCTTCGCCGCCTCTACAGGGCTCGAAAGTGCGTCGTCTAACTGATAATCAATTAAAAGTGCGTCTTCGTCGAAGAGTGCGCCCACGAAGTATTTAAGATTAACGGCTGTGCCTGCAATCTGTGTATTACCGCTATTAGCCACGTCGGGCACTGCCGGAGTTACGTTGATTTCAGCATTTTTAAGAACGTCGCCAGCATCTGCCTGCCAATAGGTCACGGCTTCGTAATTGTCAACCGATAAATACTGTGGGTTAAAAATTTCAGGCATAATAGTTGCTTCTGCCATTGTCACAAAAGGCTTGTAAAGCATAAGTTTCTGCTTTGCCTTCGGTGTATGTCTTAACAGTGTATAAGAAGTCTGACCAACTGTTTTTGCCGGTGAATAATGGAAACGTGCGGTCCTGTTAGTAAGGTTGTCACTATCCGTCTTAATTCGCGCAATAGCAAATTCAAGAAGGTCTTTTCTGTAAGTTGTAAGAAGCTGTGCCGTAGTATACGAAGTGCCGTAGTAGGTGTTAAACTCTGAAGTAAAGTTAACGGCTCTGCCGTTCGGGTTCGCAACGTCAAGGTCATAAATACCTGCAACGAAGTTAAGGAATGCAAGACGGTTAAAGGCTTCTTTCTGACTTTCAATATCGTTACCCTTTTCAGTCATTACACCGTTAAGGAATGCCGCAAATTCGTCGGGACCGCGGAAAGCAATTTTAAGCGCGTCACGATATACCGTACTGCGGTCAGTCCACGCACTGCTACCCCCGAAGTTAAGCTCTAATGGAACCGCAGGGTTCTGCACCCACATAGAACCTGTAGAAGAACCGCCGTTGGTTCCGTTGTCGTAGCCGTCTGCAAGGTTTGTGTACAGGTTTGTATTTACACTGCTTGCGTTCTGTGGGTCGCGTGAATAAAACGAGATTTTGCGAAGTCTGTTTGTATATGCCCCACTGTCAATAGAGTTAATAAGTCTAAACTTTGCTTCATATGGTCTAACCGCCATAAAAGTACGTCCAAGTACAAGTGAAAGCGAATTAAGTACGTTTTCTGTACCTGTCGCAAGTACACGTTCACCGACCGAAGCGAAGTTTGATACGTCGACGTTTGCGACTGCCTTCTGTCCGGTTGCTTCCTTCACAAGCTCGGTAAGCACTGCGCAAGCGTCTATTGGTGTCAATACTCTTGCCATAGTTTTTGTATCCTTTCATTTTAATTATAATTATATAACGAAGTCAATTTGGACAAATTTCAAGAAAATAGAAATGTAACAAGGTTTCCTTTCTTTATGATATTAAACTTCTAAAGGCTTCGTTTATAACTTCTTGTGTTGTTTTTTCTTCGGCACCGCCGCTAATATCATTATGAAGTGTGCGCTTTCGGTTTTCTTCCAAAAGGTTTTCGTACAATGTCTTGTAGTCGGTTGTGTCTTCTTTGGTATCATTTCCCGCTTCGGCTTCACGCCCGGAAGCACCGCCGCCCGGCTGTGACGTATCACTGTCGGGCACCCCACCCGAATTGTTAACAACTTCCGCATTTTCTTCCGGGGCATCATTCCCCAGTTCTAAAAGTTCTTTAATTTCTGAAACTTTATAACCACTTTTCGCAAGTGCTACAATATCTGCTAATTTCATATTTACCACCTTTCTATTTAACTACTCTGTCAACGCCTTAATTGAAGTAATCATGGTATCTAACTGACAAACCATACTTGCCAATGCATTGATTACGTTTGCATGTACTTTAAGGTCGCTTGATAATGTCGCCTGTATGGTTGTTAAGTACGTATAATAATCTGTAAGTTTTTCGCCTGCTTCTGTATAAAGAGATGTTATTTCACCCGGCATAATTTTTACCACCTTTCATATTTTTACGGGGTTGCACCTTCGGTGCGCTTCCCTGGCACGACTACGTCGTGCCGTAATAAAAGGGCGTCACTTCACGGTGACAAACCAAACCGCAACCCTTCGCGGGTATGTAGTCCTGCGGCGTATGTAACGCCCTTTGTGTGTATTATACTACATATGTAGAATTAGTCAAGAAAAACCCCGCCGTTAAGTGCGGCATTTATTGCGTCTGCTTCGCCCGCATAGTGGCTTATTTCAACACTTGCCGAATTTGTCTTTACGTAATAACCTTCGTGTGCCCCCAGGCGGTCAACGCGCATGTACGGTGCGCCTATGGTTGTTTTATAGTTTGAAGGGTCTGTTACGCTTGCGTGATAATATCTTCTTAAACGCGGCTGAACACCTGCCGCACGCATTGGCAGACCTGTAGTTTGCCCTGTCACATTTACTTTAGTTTCAAGCGAAGTAAGACCAAGGTTTATTAAGCCGCCGCCTAACTGTGATATGCCACTTCCAAGGTCACCGAAGGCAATTTTACCGGCACCAATAGCCGTGTCAAGTCCTGCTTTAGCCATACCAAGGGCGTTACCCTGTAATTGACCTATTGCAATACTATTTGCCATAATTGCGGTATATATTCCCAGGTGCTTATTATTGCACATTGGTCTATAAGTAATAGTACCGTCACGTACGGATATAATAAAGTATACATTTACAGTGCTTGCACCTATAAGGTCTACTGCATTTAAGACTACATCACCATAATACGGCAGAAACATTGTAAACGACGTAAACGGTGCAAGGTTTCTAAAGTCATTAATAGCGCTATCCCAAGGTATAGTGATTGTAAAACTATCCGTATACGTATAATCGTCTGTACTCGGTGTGGTCTGTGACGAAGGCCAACACGTGCCCGTTGCCGCTGTCATTACCTGGTCGGAAATATGAATGTATTCGGCGTCGTGATCATGTGGCGGCGTATTATGGTCTGAAAGCCTAAAATTCATGGCTTTTATATCAGAAATGGCGGCAAATACGTTGCCTAATTGGTCCACAAGCTTAGTTACTATACTTGTGCCTGGTGTAGTTCCAGACAGTTCAGCGCATAAAGCCATAAACTGATACCTTGTCATCTCCCAACATGTATCGGCGCCGTAGTCACTTACTATTGTTACGTAATACGTGTAGGCGTCGTTTAAGGCGTCTACTGTGACTTCCGCAGACGCCGTAACGCTTTCGTTACCGCGCATTGTAAGTCTTGTGTCCGGCACGTATGTTTCACCACTCAAGCCCGAATATTCTATAAAGGCGTGTGCGTCTAAAATCTGCGCACGGTTGCTTGCAAGGTAATCGTCTGTAAGTGATACTTCCCATATATCGCCCCCGGCGTAGGTTGCGTCTTCTACCTTATAATAACGTCCCCACGAAGGAATGTAGGCATAGTTTAAAGTGTCCTGCCAACCTGTACTTGACGTGCCCGTACGAAGTCGAAGTACGGGACTTTCAATACTACAGTTTTCTTTTAGCTGACAAGAAATAATACGGTCGTGTGAATTTGCCGCCGGCACTTTCGTACTGTTCTGTTTCTTCTTAAAATTCTTGTAAAAATAAACCTGCATTACGTGTTACCTATCCTTTCCTTCTACATATGTAGAATTAGTATATAGGAAAAAAGCGGCTTGCGCCGCTTAATTCCATTTGAAGGAGTTTCCGTATATGAAAAAACTAATCTGCATTTTTTCCTTTTACATATTCTACTAATATGTTTACCGACTGCGTCAATTCGGTTAACGCCTGCGTAAATTTATTCATTGTGCTATTTCGTTCATGCAATAAGTAAATTGTAACTGCGATCGGAAAACCTGTTGTGCTGATAATGTCGGTAATTTCTTTTATTTCCATGTTTCAAGTTCCTTTTGTAATTCCCATGGACAGTCTATCCAGTCGTTAGTATTTCATAACGCGGCTTCGATTTTCGCTTTGATATCCTTAATAAGTTCGTCGTCTGTAGCGAACCAAACATGGTTCCAATAAATGTCTTTGCCCTTATCGTCTTTCGCACCCTTCTTGTCTTTATAGGAAGGAAAACTAATAAAGTCGCCCTTTTCGTGTTCGATATAGACAAGACCGAAAATCTTCACGCCGTTTACTATGGCGTCGAAACCTGTACGTGTGTCGCTGAAGGCGTGCGCCCTAACTACTTCTACTTCGTACTTAATAGTGTCCTTCTTTGTTGCCTGTTTTGTTGATTTCATAAAACCACCTTTCTACGGCTTTGCCGTGCTAAAATTATTTTATAATAAACGAGCTTACACCCGGTTATTTTCCTGCCCACGAATTGGGGATAGGGTAAGTCGTGGGCAAGCGAGAAACTACAAACGGTTGGATTAGTCCCGGTTGCAAACTTAATATAACATATAATCTTCAGATTGTAAACAGTTTTTTGTAATTAATGATCATATCGTACATAGAATATTTTTTAAATTTCATATGCCCTTCGATACAAGATAAACGCAAGTCCACGCCTTCTTCAAGCCAAAACAACTTTTGGTCGTTTTCAAGGTCTAAATTATATTCTTTTATAGGCTTGTCGGTCCGGCTGTCCGTCATATAGTACAACCCGTCGTATTCCCTGAAATATATATATGCGTCGTTTACTTCGTTGTAATGCAGGTGTATATATGGTCGCATACCTTTAATAGACATATTCTTTACGTTCGAAAAGTCGTTATAACCGAATTCACCTTCAAGTTCTACTGCCGCCCACTTCGTGCCCTTCATGGCTTTTAGTATACCGGCGTCGTGTTGTACTTTTGCTTTGGGAAACTCCGAAGCGGTCACATGGTGGTACAATATGTCTCTTTCCTTATCAAAGAATTTTAGTTCTTTACGGAAGTTCATTTCTGCCATATTGTCAACCAGGTTTAAACCGTTGGTAATCGGCGTTGATATTTCCGAACCGTTGGCAAGTAAGACTAACCGCAGGTCGTGCCGCCCCCTTGCAATACGGTCACGTCGTACCGTCATATATATAGATAATAATAAGTCGGCTTCGCGTTTCTTTACTACCTGGCCTTGTAACGGTATAAATTCGTCCATGATAATATATTCACATTCCGACATGTCGAAGCCTTTAATTTGCGCCGCTTTTGCGAAGGAAAGTATATGCCCTATCGGTGCGCCGTAGGGCTTGCCGTCCATATCGCATTCATAAAAAGCGGCTATACCTTCACGTATCAGTACGGGCTTAATATCGCACCCCTTGTCACGGTTTATAGGCTTAAATGGTGAATATTCGCCGTCATTTGCGCATATAAGTTCTACGTCTATATTAGTTCGTTTCATATATATAAATGGTATTTTCATGCGTGCCAGGTACCATAAAGCGCTATAGGTTTTACCAGGACCACGCAAAGACCATATTACATACAACCATGCGTCGGGGTAGTCGGCAAAGTCTTTGCCTATGTGGTAGTAGCCGTCGAAGTAATCTTCGCCCGCTTTGTCCTGCTTAATAAGTTCGTCAATCGTCATAAGCGTATACTTCCTGTGTAATTATTTCGTCTTCGAATAAGGCGTTAAAGTCTTCTTCGGTAAATAGTTCTGTTTGGTCTAACAGATAGTCGCACGGGTTAAGGTCGATACTGTCTGCACATTCGTTGCCGTTTTCGTCGGTGTAGATGTCTTCAGCTATGATATACGAATGCAATTTCTTGCCCGTTGTGTTCCCGTCAAATATCATACCGGGCTTAAATTTTTCAATATCATCATTAAGGCACTTTGCGCCCTTCTTTGGAACACCTGCGACGGTTATTTTTAACACGCCGTCGTCGTCGCGGTAGGCATAACGTTTACTTCCAAGTGTTACAAATTCTTGCATGTGTTCCTTGTGATCGTCAATTTCTGCAACGCCTAACCAACTTTCCTTACCTTTTGCATTAATAACACCGCTATAGCCGCGGTCTTTTATTTTCTTTTTTACGACTTCGTTGTAGTGCGCCACTTTGTCTACGTCCCACCCGTAGCCGTATATACTGTCTGTATCCGAATAAATCCAATGTTTACAACACCTGCCAAGGTCAAATAACGCATGTTGCGCAAGTGCCGTACACCAAACGCCTGTCGAATACAAAAGCACGTTTGCCTTTTTGTCCTTCCATTCTTCGTATTTGCCCTTCATATATGTAAAACCCTGCTTGTTTTCGTCTACAAAGTATTCGCCCGTGGTGTAGTCTTCTTCGATTTCTTCTTTTACGGGCTTTTGTGCGCACATGCCGTATAGTGAATTGACAGTCGATTTACTCATACTATAGGCAACGGGGTTTACTTCTTTGTCGGTTCCTTCCTTATTTATAAAACATTCAAACACGTAATCAGTAAACCACTTCGGCAGGTAGTCAAGGCGCGAAAAGTAAACATTACTGCACTTTTCTGCGTCGAAGTCGTACTGGTATGCAATTATTTTTAGATCTTCAGACGTTGTATAAAATTCTATGTAATCTGCTTCAAGTATTCGCCCATTGTCTGCTATTGCATTTGCGGTTTTCAAACACTTCGAAAGCTGAATAGCAGGCATCGGCATACCAGGTTTAAGTCGCAACCCGTACAACGACAACTTGAATATAAAGCCGTAGTCTTCGGCATGTTCAAGTATATATTGCATAGAATAATCGTTTGTACGTTGCCAACCGCCAACGGGGTATTTGCCTGTAAGTAATTGGTAAGGGTAACTACTTTTAAAGTCGTAGCAACGTAAAGGGCTGTCAAGTTCGCACGCCCTAAATACTTCGCCTATGTAGTGACGGTTTGCATGTGTGAAGCCGCCATGGTAGACTGCTTCAAGTATTAAATGTACTTCATATTCAGGTGTGCCCGGTATGAAGTAATTATCGTGTGCGGCATTCTGCTTGCCTCTTTTCCTGGCTTCGTTTCGTGGTATACCCGTAGCCGTTAAAGGTATAGACGAAATGTTTTTACCCAGGTTGTCAAGTGTCTTTTGTATACATTCAACACCGGCAAGTGTATCGTGTTCTATATATTCAAGTTCGTCTTGCGTAAATTCTTCGCCGTTTTGGTTCCTTATCTTGTCATAGTCCCATTTACCGCTTGCCTTCTTGTGTTCTACGTTTAGATCGTTCGCCCAACGTTCAAGGCCACGTTGCGCCAAAAGTAGACTGTCACGAAGTGTGAAGCTTGGCCAGCTGATAAAAAGTGGGTAGTGGCTTTTTACGTTCAACTGACTTTCGGGTTCGCCGTATTCCTTAATTAAGAACCGTTTTAAAAACGTCCAATCGTAGGCCAGGTTGTGAAAGTATATGTAAGTGACTTCGCCCGGCATGTGTGCAAGTATATTATTTAAGCACGTAACGAATTCGGAAGGTTTGTGCCCGTAAAGTGTAACTATGTTTCGGTCGAAGGCGCGTATACTTATAGTCCATGCAACTACATAATTTACAACGGGTATTACCTGTAATACGTCGCCCCTTTTGGGCTTCTTTACGGCTTCGTATTCGTTCTTCTTGCACTTGCTGGTTTCGGTATCAGCCATAATTATACAATCAGAATACGACTTCTTGTACTTCGCCTTGCCCGGCTTGTTTTTCTTCTGTATAAGGTCTAAAACTTTGTAGTCGAAGTTTTTATAGTGGCACATTCTATAGTTGTAGTACGTGTCAAGCCACTTTTGGTTTATTTCGTAAATTCGTCTATAATCGTTTCGCCTTTTTGCCTTCATGCTTCAACTTCCTTTTGCATTCGTTTAGTAAATAGTCAATGTGCCACGTTATGCTTGACAATACCGCCACGGCGCCGGAGTAACACAGGAACACCCATAGTGTTGCAAGTGTGTTATTGTGTTCGTCGCCAAGTGCGGCAAAAGCCATAAACGCGACGCATAAACAAAGCGTATTCGCGAATGAAAAGAAATAATATGCAATTTGTAACCACCTGTATTTTTTCATAATACCACCTTTCCTATTCGAAGGGATTTTCGCCCCAGTCTTCAGCCGATATAAAACCGTCGTTTACAATACTTTCAATTGCCTTCTTGTTATCCTTCAGTACCTTATTAAAAGTACGTGTAGTCGGCGTTGGTGAACCGTCGGCAAACTTGATTTCTTTGCCCGTAAAGTGTATTGTGTCCGTTTCTTTCAGCTGTTTAGCCACTTTGCCTTTGTTTTTCTGTATAAACGCAATCGTTTTAAATATCGTGTCTGAAGTAAAGTGGCGGTCTTTCATTTTGTCCCAAAGACCACTATCGAATATTTTCGCAAGTGTGCTTGCGGTAATCTTCAGTCCTTCGTCTTTGTAGCGGTTTGAGAGTGCCGCCGCACGTTTTGCATAACTTTCTCTGATACCTTTAACAGTACTGCTTTTGCTTCCGATAAACCTTTGTACGGCACGCATTTTGGCTTTTAACTGTCTATTGTTATTCACACCATAAAGGTTGTTAAAACGTGGCTTGCGGCCTTCCTGTACTTTGGCATACATAAAGTCGTTGATATCACGCACCGCGCGTTTATAGGCATATTGTAATATTTCGCCATTTTCGGCAGGGTTTGCCGCCCTTGCCTTTTCAAGTCGTTCTAATCGCGTATCGGCCTGTTTTGCCATGCGCTTAAACTCTTTGAGTAAGTCGGGGTTAAGTTTAGGTTTCTTTGCCATGTGCTTTTACTTCCTTTTTAAGTTGTTTAACCACCTTTTTAAGTCCTTTTATTTCTGCTTTGTTGTCTGTTAACTTTAAGAATAACATATCGTTTAGAAAATCACAATAAGGCGATTTTGCTATAGACTGAAGAAAAATTATTCTTTCAGGGTTATTTAAGCATTCTTGCTGATATATGCAACCCCGGCACGATCTGCCGTTTTGTACACGAAGTCGGTGTACGCTGATTAAGTCGTAGTAATGTTCTTTGCCAATGCCAAGTGCCTTGTAGCGTTCTTCTGCTTTAATATTTCTGATACAATCTAACATTTTTCTAACCTTTCTATTTCGCTTCGTAATTCTTTCATTTCGTTTACAAGTTCTGCCGCCTCGTCCCACTTCGCCAACTGCGCTTCGCCTACCAGGTTAAAGGCTTCAGCTGTTACCTTGTCGTAGGTCTTTTCAAGGTTTCGAAGGTCTTTATACATGCCTTCAAGTTCTTTTGTGATTAAGTTGTTTTTAAGTCGCATTGTTTTTTCCTTTCGTATTTATGTAGTATGGTGCGGTTCTTATGTCTTCTTTATTAGTAACCGTAGTACCGTGTGCTTCACATATTGCCATGTAAGTATAGAAGTCCATTAAGTCGTCCATACCGGCGTGCAAGTATCTGCTAAACAATTCTTCTTCGGTTGCTTCGACTATTTTGCCGTGTTCAACTTTCATTTTGTCACTTCCTTTACATCAAGTATTTCTTTTTCAATAAGGTCTAAATGCTTGTCAAACCTGGCTTCGTACTTGCCGTGCGCATTTATCTTTGCGTAAATATGAAAGTTCTTGTAGGTTGCAAGCCAATCAGGGTTCGCCTTGATCATGTTAAGGAAGTATTTAAACCACTTGTCGCGAAGCGGTAGGGCTTCACTTCCTATACTATACCTATGATGCGACGTACTGTTACTGTCAAATTCTGACCAATCAACCTTTAGGAACATTCCCCCGGCGTTGATCACTTCAAATCGGGTCACTTCTTTGAACATTGTCTGCCTTCCTTTCTTTATGCGTTTAAATATGCAAGTTTACGACTTCCGTATTCGCCACATGCATATATACGGCACCACTCAATTTTTGTAAAATCGTTGCGGGTAATCATGTTGCGTATATTAAGGTCGCGTTCTTCGCGACTTGTAACGTTAAACGTATCTTGCGTACCGTCTTTCCATGTAAAA
>Ga0326511_10003087_pt1 | contig 13446 bp, 10 predicted proteins | sample 0_2496_0518_D_FD_203701 | JGI IMG/M metagenome (GOLD analysis project Ga0326511, IMG submission 203701) | Bovine rumen microbial communities from UC Davis, California, United States - 0_2496_0518 | ecosystem: Host-associated > Mammals > Digestive system > Stomach > Rumen | place: USA... | reverse complement strand
ATTTAGAAATACGAATGCTTATATTCACACTCTTCACTATTTCTTTTACCATTTTTCAAAGAAAATGGGAATTCATTCTCTTTTTACAGAGAAAAGATTTAAAGAGTTGATGGATGTTTGTATACAAAGAATAGACATTGCTGATGAATATATCCAATTATTTAAGGAAGAGACAGGCAAATGGCCTAATAATGAGCAGTTTTGGGGAATATATAAAGAAAAGATAGATTCTGGTGATTCTGTAGAAATTACCAAATATCTTAACTTTTTAGATATTAATATATATAGTATTGAATCATTAACAAAATTGCGTGAAGCATATATACAAAAAAGAAGAGAACTATTATCGAATGAACTCGGAAATAAATTTTTTATTGAAGATTATAATAAAGTATTAGAGAGTACTTATTTGATGCTTGATAATCCACGTGAGTTTTACGAGAAATATAATATTAAGGATAGACGTGAATTGTTAAATCTCATGTCAAAAACTGATAAGAAAGAGGATGAAGATTTTACATCTGAATATCATTATGAAGAATTTAGCAAAGATGTTCAAAATGTAGTCATGCATACCAAATGGTGGTCAAAGAGCGTGTTAATAGACGAAGCGCAAGACTGTAACAATTACGAGAAATTGATATTGATGAAGGTTTATGGTGCTGAAAATATTGTTGTTACTTCTGGCGGGAAAGATCAGTTAATTAGAACATCACTTGTCACAGACTGGACCCATGCAATAGAAAAGCCAATCCCTGCAGATTTTCCCCCATTAACAGGTAGATGTTATCGTCAAAAAGATAATATTGTCAAGTTCGTAAATTTATTTGGAGAACGCTATAATATTTCAAGTCCCATAAAATCTGCGAATGAATCTCAGGGGTTGGGACGTGTAATAATTGACGCAAGAAATAGTGTTCGAGGCTTTTCTAATGAAACGCTAAATAAAATTAGGGAAGAAGGAAAAGTCCAAGGGTGTTCTGATTATGAAAATTGCTTAGTGTTGCTTCCTACCACAGGATATACCTCTAGGAGCAGAGAAAGAGGAATCGTCATTGATGAATTGGACAATGTTGATATTGTCGATAAATCAATAAACAGGAAATTGGAGATATCTATCCAAGATTTGAAAATATGGAATGGAATAGTAGAAAGAAAAGGGGAACTTTCTGTACCTGCAGCAAATCAAACGAGGTTCATATATTATGAATCATGTAGAGGTTTAGAAGCTTGGAATGTGTTGTGTGTAGATCTTGACTCTTTCTTTTATAACATGCGTTCTAGTAAAAATGCGGAATTATATGCAAGAACAAATATAGAATTTTTCTCTAACGAAGAAGAATTAAAAAGCGAATTTGCCTTGCACTGGGTGTATATGGCAATCACTAGGCCAATAGATACTCTTTACATTAAATTGGGGAATCCTTCTAATGATTTTTCGAAAAAGATAATGGAGATAGGGAAAGAGTGTGGTGCAGAATTGTTAATAGACCCCCTTGTATATAATTCTTTTGATGATGAGTTACCGTTTTAAATGGATGATATATGAAAAAAACTACGATATTATTAGGTGCTGGAGCAATGATTCCATTTGGTGGTCCGTCGGTAAGAACAATAACAGAAAGACTTTTAAACCATAAATCATGTGAATATGTCTACAGAGTCGTTCAGCAAGGATTTGAGGAGAAATGCAACTTTGAAACTCTGATTTCTGCTCTTGAACTCCTGCTAGAATGGAATTTGTCAAATGATAAAACTAGGCATTTGACATTCCAGGATACAAGTATTTATAGAAATGTTTTTCAATTAGGAATACCCTTTCAATACCATACGACAGATAAAGTATGGGAGATATATAAAGAAATCGTTAATGATATTATAGAAGTAATCAAAGACTATGATTACTATCCACAGTATACAGGAATTCGGTATGGCAAAAATCCTACCATGTTGGATTCATTTGTTTTAAAACTACAAAAGGAGTCAAATCTAAAAATCTACACATTGAACTATGACCGATTGATTCCAAATGTAATAGGAAATAAACTGGATGTCTATGAAGGCGTTGAATGTGAGTCTTTTTGTTACAATCTGAAGAAATTCTCTAACTACCATTTAACTTATTATAACCTGCATGGTTCAATTTATATTGACTGTAATCCATATACAGGGATTAAATTGTTGGATAGACCAGTAGAATTAGAAAATGCTATTTTAATAACTGGAGGTAATCCAAATGAACAAAAGATTTTTCTACCTATAATAGCAGGTTATCATAAGTCCCAAAGAATGATGAGTCAACCTTTTAATTTCGGGTTGGGAGCATTCATGTGCGATTGTGACGATTGTGAAACAATTGTAATTGTTGGTTATTCTTTTTCCGACCCTCATATTAATTCTATTTTGAGCAATTATATAAAAACAAATAAAACAGAAATCATAATTGTGGATTACTCTTTCGATTGCGTACTTCCTCGGCGTATGATAAATACTGTCAAGAGAGTTTTTAAGACGGATACAGATTTTGATAGGGTTGAGGATGGGGTGTATCGCAATACTAATGACACTATTACTATTTTTATCAAAGGGTTTGATAATTATATAGACTATTTTTTAAATCATACGACAAAATGAACTATCCGCTAATATCTGAATATATTGAAGCTATTAAGTCGGAGTGGATATCTTTGAAGTACAAAGCTAATTAATTAAGAATATGAAAATCTTTATTAAAGACATTTTCTTATATATTATCATTACATTTGCAATACTAACTATAGTATCGTGCAATGAAAAGAAACCATTTGATGGATACTTATATCCAATTCGAGAGAATGGGTTATATGGATATATTGATTCTGTTGGAAATAGAATTATAGAGCCTGAATTCTTGTGGGTTTCAACCTTTCATAATAGCCTGGCGATGGCTGTTGTTGACACCATTTATCGTATTGTTCCAGATTCAATGGCTTATGAGGTCGGAGAAAGAGATACTATATTAAATGTGTATCGAATGTATGCCAAGTATGGGTATATTGACAAGTCTGGGAATTTTGTGATAGAACCTAAGTTTATCAGTTATGTTGACATGTCCGAGATTGGGGATGTAGCTATTGATATGGACGACTGCAGCAATGCACTATATAGGAATTCCTTCCGCAATAGACGTGCCATGTTTTACGATACAACAACCTGGAAGAATGGGTATATTGATACAAAAGGGAATGTTGTTGTTGGGGCGAAGTATTATTATTCCGAACCTTTTAGCGAAGGATTGGCAATTGTAAGAGATGCTGTTGCAGAGCCACTATATACAAACAATGCATGTATTTATCCATCAAGACTAAGATGTGCATATTTGGATACATTGGGTAATGTCGCGACTGATTTCAAGTACGAATCCTTAACAAGATTTTGTTCTGGCCGAGGGATTGGAAAGTACAAAATAATCAAGAAAGACACAGTTAATATCGAAGATACAACTATTGTTTATGAAACTTATAGTACGCCACAAATCCTAATTAATAAAGAAGGAAAAGAAATTAAAGAGCTAAACTTTAATTATGACTATTATGGATTTAGTAGAAGTGGCATAAGTGTTGCTTCTGATGGATTCTTCATGAGAAGTTTTATAGGCAAAGAGAATATTTCATATTATTATATAGATGTTAATGGCAACTTTCTTGAACCACTTAAGGGCTTGTCGGATTATCAATTAGATTCACTAGGTAGATGCAATGACATTATGCAAGTGCTACCCGATGATGCAAACATTGCTACTGCTACATACTTTAATGAAGGTTTCTCAGGAATTTCACCAGATAAGAAGCATTGGTTTATTATAGATAAATATCTTTTGATTCATGGTCATGGTGAAGAATCTACCTTTGATGGTTTCCGGCCTTTTAACAACGGATTGGCAGCCGTAAAGAAGAACGGAAAATGGGGGTTCATCAATAGAAAAATCAAAGAACAGATACCATGTAAGTATGACTCTTGCGGTGTAGTCTATCCATATTTGGAGGAAGTCTTTGAATATGATATACAAAGCGAGATAAAGAAGAAAGCATACATAAATAGGAAAGACAGCCTCGTATGGGAGAGTCCAATTTACAAATCTGAAAAGATAGAGAATCGCTATTCGATAAAGAATAGTAAGGATTGGGGAAAATGGACATACGAATATAATCCTAATAGAAAGTATCTTACATACTTGATTTTGGGAGCAATTGTTGCTTTGATACTTGCTATCGCTATAATATGGAGTTTTGCCTCCAACAAGTATTCAAAAGGTGAATATGTTGAAGAGTTGGCTTTACAAAACAAATCCGTAAATGATGCAGCAACAGATGCTTTCTTAAGCAATGGTAATGAAGTTGATCCAAATGAGATTCTTTCATATCCAACGGTTGGTCAATATACAGAGGTTATCAAGGCATCTACAAAATCGCCTGATGAATATTTTGACAAGTTAAAGCATCTGCGCCCAGTACTTGATAGTAATGGTGAGCCAATAATGAGCAGTGGAAACTTTGCAGTCGTCTTTAAAATGAAAGATGCGTATGGAAAACAATATGCTGTAAGATGTTTCCACAGAGCACAATTGGGAAGAGAAAAGAATTATAACATGATATGTGATGAACTGGCAAAGGTGTCTTCGCCTTACTTGTCTCCAATTCGGTACTATGACAAGGAACTGTTTGTCGATTCTGGCGAATATCCTGTACTTTTGATGGATTGGGTAGATGGTATGACCTTAGATAAGTATATCCGCAAGGTGATAAATGATAAGAAGGCTTTAAATCAATTGGCGACTAAGTTTAAAGATCTTGCTATATGGCTATTGAATCAGCCTTTTGCGCATGGGGACTTGAAACCTGACAACATCTTGGTTAAGGACGATGGTTCGCTTGTTTTAGTTGATTATGACGGTATGTTTGTTCCTGCTATGCAAGGGCAGAAAGCAAGAGAGATTGGCAGTCCTGATTTCAGAAATCCTTCAAGAACAGAGAATGATTTCGACAAGGATGTTGATACTTTACCCATAATATCTATTTTGTTGTCACTGGAATTGTTACTTGAGAACAAAGATTATCTGTCACAATTCGGGGCAGAGGACAGGTTACTGTTTTCTGCAAATGATTATTCTAACTTGGAGGATAGTACTATTTATAAAAAAGCATTAACCTCAAACAACTCTTTTATTTCAAAACTGGCAATTATAATGAGAAAAAGTTTAAAGGGATTATACAATACATATAACTTAATTTGTTTCTTGGACTTAAAAAATAAACCTTCTAATGATGCCTATGAAAAGACGACTATGTTTGTTATTCTTATTTCATTTATTGGAATCTCTTATATTTCATTGGTACTGAGATCCTATTTTGGCTGGGATATTTTGTTCGTGTCAATGGCAATTATTTCTTGTTTGATAATAGTGCTCTCAGTTTGTGTGATAATTGATATTTTCCGTCCAAACCAAGAAGAGCATTTAGCAATTCTTTCAGAAGAAAATATAGGTTGTTTCGCCTATATTGGGATTTTGCCTCTATTGATGATGGGTGATTTTTTCTCTAATTGGATTAATGGACTTGATTTGTCTTATATTTCGGAACAACCTTTCTATAATGACAAATGGTATATTACTGCTTTAATCTGGGTGGAATCCTATGCTATTGGGGCATTGAGTTTAAATATGCCTAACATTCTTTTGCATTTGAGAATGCGGTATTATCTGACTCCAGAAGAAGAGACAATAAAAGCTGAACAAGAAGAGATTATCCGGATTCGCAAACAATTAAGAGACGCAGAAGAAAAAAAGAAAAGGAATGGTTTTAGGTATTATCATCTATATGATGAAATGCCATTTGATGATTACGATTATTTAGACCGCTATGATTATTATTGAATCAAAACGAAAGAAACCTGCTACGATATTAAAGAAATATCCGGATGCGATACTGGCAGATGTGACCAGTGGGGCTAAAGATGGGTTGATAAAACTGAGTCCATTCTATCCTCATGGTGATATTCCTGTACCATTTAGTGAGGGCCATACGGCAACTTGTGTAGAAGCAATATGGCAAGGACTAAAAGTGTTTGAGAGTTGCGATGTCGATACTGAGATGTTCAAGAATGATACAATGAGGAATATCAAACGAACGGTTCGACGTTTTGGGAAGCCTCTTGGTCATCGGAAAGGAGTTCATGGAACAGAACTGCTGGGATATATTGAGGCTAGAAAGCAAATATATATTCCCACCTACAAGTGGGTATTAGAAAACAAGGTTGCAAGTATAATTGAACGGCTAAGGAATGCCAGTAATGAAGGAAAGACTATCGTCCTTCTTGATTACGACACCAATGCTGATGTGGAGAATGCGAAGAAACCATTGTCACATGCCTCGTTGATAAAGGCTTATGTGGAAGGCACCTATCCATATGGAGAGAAGATACCTGCATGTGAAGAGGAGGTATCCACACCAATAAAAAAGAAAAAGTCCACGAGGAAAGGCAATAATAAGGAATTGGATTTGTTTAATGATTAAAAGATGACGACTATGGATAAGAAGAGTAATTGGCAAGAGTTCAAGGCGGTGATGGATGAGCACAGAATAACCAAACTGTATCACTTCACAGACAGAGATAACCTAGAATCAATCATTAAGAATGGTGGATTATATTCTTGGATGGATTGTGACCGGAAAGGTATCAAGATTAACAAGCCTGGTGGCAGTCTCGAATCGAGACAATTGGATAGCAGTAGAAAACTTGAGGATTATGTGAGAGTTAGTTTCACGACACAGCATCCAATGATGTATGTTGCCATGAGAGACGGAAGAATATCTAATCCTGTTATTTTAGAAATAGATCCAGAGATTATATACTGGAAGGATACATGCTATTCAAATATGAATGCCACCATTCATAGAATAACACCAAATATAGGAGACACTTTTTCTGATTTTAAACAGATTCATTTCCAATCCGTAAAGGTGCATAAGCATTTTGACCTACCAGAAGAAGAGCAACCTTATTTCCAAGCAGAGATATTAGTGAAGAACTTTATTCCTTTGGAGTACATCAAGAACATTGGAAACTTCGGAATACCCATTCCTTCAAAACCGAAGGCTCTGCAAATCAAGAATCCATATACTGCTCAGATTACTAGAAATACACCTACGGCATTTATCTTCATGATAGATCAGTCAATTTCTATGAGTAGAAAATTAAACTATCATGGTGAGTTTATTACTCTTGCCGATGCTGTAGCTAGAATTGTTAACAATCAGATCAACGAACTTGTTCTTCGCTGTATTAAGACTACCGAAGTAAGACATTATTACGATATTGCAGTTATTGGATATGGTGATGATGCAAGTTATGCATGGAAGGGCACATTAGCAGGAAGGGACTTTGTCTCTCCAGAAGAATTGAAGAATAATCCGTTTAAAAAGATAACAGTCAAAGAGGAAAAAAGGACTCGCAAGGGAGTAGAATTAAAAGAGGTTGATAAAGTGCAGTGGATAGAACCTGTTGCTGCAGGCAAATATACAAGAGGGGATAAGGCCTTCATAATGGCAAAGAATCTATTGGATAGATGGATGAAGGAGCACCATGATAAAGATTGTTATCCACCTACGATTATCAATATTACAGATGGAGCATTGAACGGAATCGTGAATCCACGAGAGGTTAACACGCAATTGGCCAATGAATTGAAGGCATTGTACACAAACGACGGAAATGTGCTCCTATGGAATATTCATATTACTCCTGACAGTAAGGAGCAATTGGTCTTCCCCATTAGCAAAACAGAACTTAATAACGACAAATACTCTGAGTGGATGTTTGATATGTCGAGTCTGCTCCCATCAAGATACAATGTGCCCATAGGTGATTTGCGTGGAGACGCTGAGAATACTCGACACGTTGCAATGGCCACAAATACAGATATGTCGACGTTGATACAGTTAATGGATATTGGTACACCAACAAATATTAGTCAGAATCAATGAGAGCAATATCATTAGCAAAGTTTGAAGAGGACATCGTCAATGAGGATGCAGCAATTGCAAAAGATAGTGTAATAGCTGTATCTGATGGCGCTGGCGGTGGAGGCGTTTTTGCAGAACGCTGGTCTCAATATCTGGTGAATCACGTGCCAGAAAAGCCCATTAAGGACTATAAGGCATTTGACAAATGGATTGATGGAATATGGGAACCATTCTACAACGATTGTGAGGAAGAAGCTAAGAAGATTGGTGGCCTATTCCTGAATAAGTTCTATGATGAAGGTTCGTTCGCTACTTTGGTGGCAGTCTGGAAAAATGGTGCTTGGATTAGTTATGGGGATAGTGTAGCATTCTGCTATAATCGTAAGACTAAGAATCTACAACATTCATTCACGCGACTTGTAGATTTCAACAATCCTCCGTATCTGATTAATTGTAAAGATCCGTTGGACGAAAAAGGATTCAGGACAGGAAAGTTCATTGTTGATGATGATTGTATGGTGTTTGCTGCCAGTGATACTTTGGCTCATTATATTCTAATGATGTATAAAGTATCGCATAGGGATTTGAATAACGAAGAAATTATAGGAGCGATAGATGCTCAAACGAAAAATAGCAATTTCCTAAAGTCCGCTATTAGAAAAAGGAAGATAAACTTTGAAAAGGATGTGATACAGAAACTGGAGAATTGCAAATATCCCAAACAATTGAAATTACATATTGAAAGTCTGAAAAGATGGGGATTCATAGGTCACGACGATTATTCACTTGTAATCATGTAAAGATGTGGAAGGAAAAGATTATATGGGATTTACTCCTGACTATATAGACAGTCTGTTGCCAAATCAAATTTTCGTGTTTGGCAGCAACTCGCTAGGTTATCATACAGGTGGCGCATCAGGTACTGCAAGGAAGAAATTTGGTGCTGTTTGGGGACAACCAGAGGGCCTTCAAGGACAAAGCTATGCCATTCCTGTGGATTTTGGCAAAGGTGTAAGGAAGGACAATGAGGTGAAGGAATCTGTAAGTAGGTTCTTGACATTCACAAAAGAACACCCAGAACTCTTTTTCTTTGTAACTCGAATAGGGTGCGGTATGGGTGGATATAGAGATGAGGAGATGGCTCAATTTTTCAAAGGGGCTTTGGAATTGAAAAACATCTGTCTGCCAAAGAGTTTTGTTGATGCTCTCAGCAATGGAAAGATTGAATATGACCTGGAACGATTTGTTGAAGCACAAAATATGGTTTATGACATAGCGCTTCAAGAAATAAAGAATGGTCATAAACGTGGTCATTGGATATGGTTTGTTTTCCCGCAAATAAAAGGCTTAGGGCATAGCTATAACTCCGAGTACTACGGAATTAGTGGGACAATAGAGGCCAAAGCCTATTTAGATCACCCAATATTAGGAGCAAGACTCAGAGAAATATCTCAGGCTTTGCTCAATTGTGGCAACCCTTCTGCAGACGACATTCTCGGATTCCCTGATGTGTTGAAGGTAAGATCGTGTATGACACTATTTGATATGGTTTCACCCAATGACATCTTCAAGCAGATATTGGATAAATATTATGATGGCAAACCATGTGACAAAACTATATGGCGTTTAGGAACACGCGAAGAGAAATCGAAAAATGCCATTAAGCTAAGTAGACTGACTATAGCCAAAGATGGTACCATTCTACTTTCTGATTACCAGAAAGAGATTAAGATGGAACCCATTGTCAAGGCTGTTTATCTATTATTTTTAAAGCACCCTGAAGGTATTGCGTTTAAGTATCTGCCTGACTACAGGAAGGAATTAACAGATCTATACCAAATAATTAAACCCTTTGGCTTGACAGAAAGAGCGATTCGAAGTATTGAGGATGTAACGAACCCACTCCTTAATTCAATTAACGAGAAGTGTTCACGTATCAGGGCTGCTTTTTTATCAGAAGTAGACTCTACTTTGTTGGAACAATATATTGTAACTGGTAAGGGTGGGGAAGTGAAGAAAATCCTCTTATCCCGTGACCTAGTGGCCTGGGAATAAAATTGTATTTCCACAAGGCTTGTGGAGCGTAATTGTTTGGCTGCAGAGTTGGAAATGTCTAACTTTGCACTAAGAATAGTGCGAAGCTGCTTACGCTCGGCAAATGAAAGCTAGCTTTCTTTGCTCTCGCTTAACCGCAGCCTTGCAACCAAACATTATTTAACGCAATTATGACAGACTACGAGTACATTGTTCAACAAGTGAAGAAGGCTCATTATTCCGGATGGGATGATAAGGAGTTAAGGAAATGTGTGGATATGTTGCCTGGGTTGACCAGAGAGCAACAGCTGAGTCTCTACCGGAGCAAGTGGGTGGCGAATGAGAAAACGCTGAAGGATGCTATCTTCAACCTGCTGTTCAAAGAAAGGATAGGGGAGAGAGACAGGAAAATTAAGGCAATGAGTGTGGAGGAGCTGATTGAGAATCTGCACGACAAGAACGGCTATGGGAAGTTTATCGTCCTGGAGATGAAGGAGCGCTTCGACGCTCTGGATGATAGCGACAAGAAGAAGATTATCGAGACCTTGTCTGATACGACTAAGGCGAACCAGCGCTGGGCTGAAGGGAAAAGGAAAAAGATGAATTCAGACAAATAGGTTATGCCAGGACAAAGAGTTCAGTATAAACGTAGTCAAGGGCAGAGCAACCAGTTACCTTTGGATTCGTATGCCCATGTGCAACCTCAGGCTCTAGAGATGGAAAAGGCTGTGCTGGGGGCACTGATGATTGACAGAGATGCCTATATGGAGGTGTGTAACTTGTTGCGTGTTGAGAGTTTCTATGAGCCCAGGAACCAGATGATATACGAAGCCATCGTAAAGCTCAGTGCGGAAGAAAGCCCTGTAGATGTGCTGACTATCACAGATAAGCTGGGGAAGATGGGGAAACTGGAAGAGGTTGGAGGTCCAGGCTATGTAGCTGACCTCAGCTCGAGGGTTGCCACGTCAGCCAATATCGTGTATCATGCCAATATTGTGGCAGAGAAGTATTTGGCGAGACAGATGATTCACTATGTTGGTACGATAGGGAATAAGGCTTTCGACGAGACCTATGACATCAAGGATGTTGTTCAGGAGGCAGAGAGCATCCTCTTTGAACTGTCGCAGAACAATATGAAGAAGGACTATTCTGTGTTGTCTCCGATAGTGGACAAAGCAATGGAAATGGTCAAGATAGCCCATTCCAACAAGGGAGGTATTACGGGTATTTCGACTGGCTATTTCCAACTCGACGATATGACTTGCGGATGGCAGAACTCAGACCTTGTGATAATAGCCGGTAGGCCTGCTATGGGTAAGACGGCTTTTGCGTTGTCTTTAGCCAAGAATATTGCGGCTGACCAGAAAATACCTATGGCTTTCTTCTCGTTGGAAATGTCGGATGTACAGTTGGCGAACCGCCTGATGGCTAATGCATGTAAGGTGGACAGTAAAAAACTGCTGAGTGGTCAGTTGGACAGATCTGATTGGTTAAGACTGGACAAGAATATTGAGAAATTGAAAGAAGCACCTTTATATATTGACGAAACGGAGGGGCTCTCTGTTATGGAGCTGAGGACTAAGGCTCGTCGTCTGGTGAAGGAGCATGGCGTAAAACTAATCATGATAGACTATCTGCAACTGATGACTGCAAGTGGCATGAATTATAACAGTCGTCAGGAGGAGGTGTCGTTGATTTCCCGTTCGCTGAAAGGTATGGCAAAGGAGCTGAACATACCTGTATTGGCTCTGAGTCAGTTGAATCGCGGTGTGGAATCACGTAATGGGGCAGAGGGAAAGCGTCCTCAGTTGTCTGACCTCAGAGAGTCGGGAGCCATCGAGCAGGATGCTGATATGGTTATCTTCCTGCATCGACCTGAGTATTATGGTATTAAAATGAGTAGCGATGGCTTAATAGACTATACGGGGAAAGCTGAGGTTATTATCTCCAAGCATCGAAAGGGTGCAACAGGGATTGTCATGATGAAGTTTGTCGGTGAGTTTACGCGCTTCGAGGATTGTGACGACCCGGCACTGACTAATCGTCCTCCAACGGAAGGAGGAGAAATTATTGGCTCCAAAATCAATGGAGGAAATAACGATGCGCTTTTCTCTCAGGATGAATATGACCCATTTAAACTGGCTGCAATAGATGGCTATCGAGGAGGTGATTGACAGGGCAATACGGCTTCACGACTCTCTCGTCATTGAGTACTGCACCCGTAGCGGAAAGATATTTGCATGCAGGATTTCTGATATTGAATATTCAAACTTTAATGGTGGGGGATACATCCTGGCTTACCGTGAGGATCTCGAGGCAGACAGAACGTTTAAGATTTGTCGTATTCTGAAGGTGAACGGACATGCGTTTAGACGGATATATTGGAACCAAATAGGTGATGACTTTAAAAGGATTTATTGATTATGACGTGGCATGTTTTAGGAATTCTTGCGTTTGTTGTGATGTACAACATCTGGCGCTATTACCACGAGGATGATAACTATGCAGATTGTCCAGTGGATACAACGACATCAAGTACCAATCAAGTATGTGAAAAGGTTATGGAAGAGAAAATTAGCACAAGGCAACTGGCCCTGAAGGCGATTGAGAATATTGGTAGCGAACCCCAATACAATGAGGAGGGGCGCATCCAGTTCGAATATCAGGGGGTGATATTTCTGATGGAAGCTGCGAACGACTGCGATTTTGTTAATCTGATATGGCCTTGGTGCTATAGCTTTAACAAGTTCGATATTGATGAGTTCGCAAGGGTTCGTCAGGTTATAAATGATATCAATGCGTATGGCATCGTATCTGTTTTTTATGGTAATACAGATTCTGACGAAGTGGCTGTACATGTCAAGAAGAATTTCTTGTTTATTCAGCAGATTCCTGAATTAGAGAAGTATCTGCGACTGATGCTTGACAACTTCTTCAGAACTGTTAGGAAGTTGGAGTTGGAAATAGAGAAAATAAAAATGCAGGAGTGTGAGAGGTAATTCGGAGTTTTTTTATTAATTTTGCAACAAAATTGTATGGAGGCTGTAGAGCTTCTACCTACAATATTGATAAGACATTAATGACAAAGAGTAGAACGAAAAAGATAATGGCTGTATTGCTTTTTGTTTTTATTTCACTTATACTAACGAAAAGTATATGGGTTATGTATGCCACAAGCGGACACGGATCTTTTGATGGAGAAAAGAAAGAAATAATCCGTCGAGCGAACTACCTCACCTCAAAGGTTGCCACTACACCCCAAAAGCTGTTGGATGAAATGCCAAGTGGTATCGGGGAACAATTTCAAGGTGAATGGGCATTATATACTTGCTCAATGACGTGTGCCGCTTTGGCAAACATAGCTATCCTTTATCCTCAGAATAAAGAACTATCCATTAAGTTTATTGGTCAG
>Ga0326511_10003086_pt1 | contig 13447 bp, 15 predicted proteins | sample 0_2496_0518_D_FD_203701 | JGI IMG/M metagenome (GOLD analysis project Ga0326511, IMG submission 203701) | Bovine rumen microbial communities from UC Davis, California, United States - 0_2496_0518 | ecosystem: Host-associated > Mammals > Digestive system > Stomach > Rumen | place: USA... | reverse complement strand
ACCCAGAATGTAGCAAATATAGGATTCATCTCTTCAGCAACTCTAAACAACGGATAATGCGCCCAAATGCGTTGCCATATTGGTTTTGGAGTAATAGAATTTGCACGTCTGCGATATTTTCCTAAGACCTCTGGCAAAAGATGGCAATCAGCTTTCTTAATAACCTTCAGCCACATGGCCGTATCATTGTTTTTCTTAACATCATTTATTTGAATCAAGCCAATTTTTGATGCATCATACATCACAGAAAGACAACCCGGCCAGCAACATGAAAACATATCAAACTTTCCTATATGAGGTTTTCCACTTACATGTACACCAAGTTCTTTACCTTGTTCGTCAATCTCGACATACTCATGGTAAGAAAAAGCATAATTATTTTCTAACATAAATTTTATCTGACGTTCAAGTTTCTCTGGTTCCCAGAGGTCATCACTATCAAGAAAAGCTATCCAGCGACCATGAGCACTTTTCAAAGCCGTATTGCGCGTGACAGCTGCCCCACTATTGGTTGCATTCTGATACAGGCTTATTCTGTCATCCTCCTTTTTGAAGTCCAATACAATTTCGACCGTTCCGTCATTAGAACAGTCATCCACAACAATTAACTCCCAGTTTGAGTATGTCTGAGCCTGTACGCTTTTAATACTTTCTTCAATAAATCGTGCGCATTTATACGATGGCATGACGATTGTGACAAAATCGTTCATCTTCTCCTAAAATTAAACGATACCCATTAATTCCATCTGCCGAACAACCTCATCTTCGTATTTGGTCAAAACTGAGCCTTTCCTTATTATTTTTTTGATTACTTTAAGTAAACTAAAGGGAATTAGGGATTTTAATTTCTCTTTCCTTTCATATGACTCATAATAGCTCGCAGATAACATTGGACGTTGGTTCTTCATCTTATAGCCACATCGTTTTATACAATCTATTGTTTGAGGAATCATTTTCCCCTGTAGAGCACCATGAACAAACGATAATGTATTGCTTGTCTCAATTTTGCAATGTGACAGGAATTCTATCGAGTGTGCCATACGAGATTTTGCATAAATCCCCTCAAATACCCATGCATTATAATTACCGTTTCCTATACATTTCATCAAGAATTTTTTTTCCCAAATGGAGGGTTGGCAACTTAATGTATATTCACTATTTGAACTAATATTAAGTATAGTACTATAATCTTTAAATTTAGTCCCTTTAAAAGAACTATAAAATTCCTTTAAAGGTAATCTCAAGTAAAACAGATTCTCTTTCTGCATCAAGTCTATGTGTTTGTCTAAAACTGAGCCTTCCAGAGTTCTTGTAAAAAAGAAATCTTCAAGCACAAGTAAAAAATAATCTGCATCAATGTTATGAAGAGCTGTTTGTACTTTTTTGCTATACTCGGCATCTGATCCTGCATGAAGAACGGTTACATCATATTTCGTTTCATATTCTAGATCTCGGGTTTGATTAATTATATATAGTGGGTAAGGACAATCTTTCCAAAATCTACTCTTTAATTCAAGAAAATCTTCCCATATGTCATAATAACCGTCCCAAAAAATGCCGACAATGGCCAAACTTTTACTATCCATATTATTTTATTATAAGGTTTATTTTTGTTGCATCTCCATATTCGCAAGGTGAGTCGTATGGTCTGTCAGGAAATACGCCATATTCCAACTTAATGTCAAGGTTGTGCTCCTTGATAAATTGCTCTACTCTATCTGCCAGGCTCATAGGTTTGCCAGTGCAGCAGTTAATGATACCAGTTATCTCTTTCTGCATTACAGCGGCTGAGAGTTGATTAGCAAGTTCATCAACTGTAATAAAATCATATTGATTCTTACCTGTTGTGAATGGAAAAGTTTTCTTACCCGCCTCTGCTGCCATCAAAAGTTTACAGAAGATGGAATTGTTTTTCTTGTCATCTCCAAGTATGTAGTAGCAGCGCAACCACTGAAGTATGCATTCTTTCTGTTTGCAATAGAGTATCATTGCTCTGCGCAAAGCATCCTTTGCAATACCATACATTGAACTGGGATTGCAAGGAGTGTTCTCATCAATGGCGCCTTCCCAATATCCTACTTCGTGCATGGTACCCATAACTGCCAGTTGCTTTAAACCGCCATCAATCATTGCGGTTAAGAACTTATAGTGGGCTGACAATTCACCAATCTGGGTAGGAGCATTATGCACAAAACCATTTCGCCATGCCATATGGAGGCAAACATCTGGAGAGCCTAGTTGTTCAAATATATTACTTTCAGGTAAATCAAAAAGGTTCAGTGTCTTACAATCTGCACGTTTATCCACGTCATTCGTGACAATATCACACGCTATAACATCAGCTCCCTTATCCAGAAGAGCCTTTACCACATGACGACCAATGTATCCATTGGCTCCTGTTACTAAAATTTTCATAAAAGTGTAAGTTTATTTAAAGAGACCCTTCTGCATCATTTCCTCCAGTGAGGCCTCGTAATTATCTGTTTGTAATTCCTGATGGTTCACCCAGTCAACAAACCGTCTGATACCCTCGTCAAAAGTAACTTTTGGCTGGAACTTCAATATTTTTTTTGCAAGAGTAATATCCGCATAGTTATGTCGTATATCACCTAATCGGTAATTGCCAGAAACCGTGAGTGGAACCTCTATACCATAGTGTTTGCATAATGTCTGCGCCACAGTCAAAACATCTGTTGCAATGCCTGTTCCCACATTAAACACGTGACCATTAGCCTCTGGAATTATCATGCCGGCAATAGTAGCATCTACGACATCATCAATATACACAAAGTCACGGGTTTCTTTTCCATCTTCAAAGATATTTATCCCTTTATAACTCTTAATGCGGTTAGAGAAAATGCTCAATATACCTGTGTATGGATTTGTCAATGACTGACCAGGGCCATATACGTTCTGGTATCTAAAAGAAACCGATTCGATTCCTATATTCTTGCAAATAAGGTGAACCAACTGGCCTTGTACCTGTTTCCCTATTCCATAGACAGAAGAAGGATGGATAGCACTATCTTCTGTGGTGGCTAGCAGCTCAACCTTTCCTCCGCACTTGGGACAATGGCACTCAAAATTCCCTTTGGACATATCTTCATCTTTGCGCTCTGTGGGGTAAACATCACCACACTTCTCGCAATGATATTTACCTTCACCATAGATGGCACGGGATTCTGCAACCACGACACGTTTGACATGGTTCTTGGTGTTGGTAAGAATATCCAGCAACAAAGCTGTACCGCCTATATTCACATCTATGTATCGCTTTATCTCATACATAGATTGTCCAGTACCAGTCTCCGCAGCAAGGTGAATCACATAGTCTGCGTCATGTAATCCCTGTTCAAGGGCTGTTTTATCGCAGACATCAGCTTTGATAAACCCCACTTTATCCCTGATACTACAATAGAGCGGAGAGGTCTTGTCTGAATCTACTCCGTGGATTTGCTCCAGCAAGTTATCAAGAACTGTCACTGCATAGCCTTTCTCAATGAGTTTGAGAGCAATATGTGATCCTATAAATCCGGCTCCACCTGTTATAAGAACTCTATCCATTACACTTTCAACCATTTCTTCTGTTCAAAACTATATTTCTTAACTATCTTTGCAGGATTTCCTACGGCAATAGAATAATCAGGTATATCATGAGTAACAACACTGCCAGCCCCAATAATGCTATATGCTCCAACTGTAACACCAGGCATTACAATAACTTTTTCGCCTATCCAAGAATGATTTTTTATTAAGACTTTTTTCCCAGATAATTCTTGTAATCCATATTTTATCCCACATTCCGGATCCATTCCATGGTTTTCGGCTATAATAGTAACATAACTTGCAAATAAAACATCTTCCTCAATCTCTACATAATCAGCTGTTATAACAGAAAAGTAATCACCAATATAACAATTGTTTTTTATAACGATCTTCCCAAATTCCCCATTTATTGGATAACAAGATAATCGCGCATTTCTTCCTATTCGGACTTTGTCATATATACACACGCCCTGAGGATGGTTAACAATAAGTCCTTTTAATATAGAACTACCTTTCCCAAATTTGGTAAATCGGATGATTTTAAAACCATTCCGAATAAAAGACATAAATACTTTAACCAGAGTTTTAATTGAGTTAAACATCTTTCCTAAAATAAATGTAGAGAATACCGAGTATTTTCAAATTAATAATAGCACAGATCAGTTAGGTAACACTATAAACGTTATTCATAGTAATACCGTAGCCATATGCATCCAACCTAGAATAGGTTCCATCTATTCTTATGTTGTTGAAATTAACCACACATGAATTGACAACTATTATTGCCTGATCACCATATAACGTATCTCTAGGAGTGAGGATTGAAATATTATCAAGATTTACATTATACTGATTATTAACCAAAATGAGACTGGCAACTTTAGTATTGCCTGGTTTCCGACGGAAGGTTATATTCTTGAATTGTTTTCTCTCAGATGTGACTTTACAATACTTGGCTATAAGATTTGTCCCCTTATTATTATAAGGAAAAACTGTTTTGTTTTTTGATTTCCCATTTTTGACTAAGACAACATCCATTCGTTTATGCCCATAGTCAAATCCAACCCGTTGTTTTACCCATAAGTTCTCGTCAGATAATTGAAGTAAATATAAACCTTTTGCAAGTGCTGGATATTCTTTATAAATACCACTATCTACAGAAGCCTTATTTATGGGTATTTCCTTTACGTTTTGAGTCAACTCAAACAAAACATAATTGTTGTGATTACATACAATTGTTAATACCAGGCCACAAAAGTCCGTATAAGATGATAAAGGAATAGAAGGTGCATTTAAAGGAATATCTATTTCAAGCGAATCAATGCCTTTATATGAAACTATTGAATTATTCTTCTTTGCTAATTCATGAGTATGATATAGCGCCCAAAACCTTTCCTCCCCATTTCTCGCGCTTGTCAAACCGTAGTCAAGTGGATTATACTCGCTATGTTTTGCTATAGCTGTATTATTATACGACAGGAGCAAGACTATAAACGCCATTATTATAACCCTAGTTTGTCTCATCTATTTATCTTTTTAAGAAAAAGCCCTTATTTAGATAACAAAATGCTGCGAAGGGTGACATCTCTTTTTTGTAGTCTTTATAATCACGTATAACCTTGTATAAGATAAAGAGATAACCACCACATATGCCATACACCCTCTTTGATGCCCATCCTGTGTCAATCAAGAGCTTACTATCACAGCCATGATACCACTGGCTGTTATAACTAAGTAGTGAACCTATTTTATATGGGAAATAACGCATTCTTAGACCCTTTCTTCTGCAATCTAACATAAACTTTATATCCTCCCCACCTCCATTTCCTGTGCCACTTCCCATTTTAACATCAAAAGATATTCCTGCATCTAATATACTTTTCCTTCTGAAAGCTAATTCAACAGAGGATGTCTTACATATTCTTCGTATCCCCATTTTCTTCTCAACCTTAGGATACGATCCATTTTTGTCAATTCTGTTAAAAGCGAAAGATGCAACATCCAGAGAGTTCCTGTTTTTATCATATGCTTTTAGGATAATATGTTCATAATTATCCTCTAAACGTTCATCATCATCACATATCAAGCAAATATCAGCATCCGCAGCATGTTTAATAGCCATGTTTCGGCTACGGGATAGGCCTCTTTCCATCGTATTTAAAAAAAGAGCCTTGTGTTCTTTACCATTTTTATCAACGAAGAAAAAACGATCTTCCGAAACGATATCACATTGATTTACAACAACAACATCAGTTTGAACGTTAGTTCTTTCAATAATACTATGATCTTTCTCGTGCATGCACGAAATCAATACAACCAATTTCATTACTCATCTATTTTTTTATTTTGCTCTATTATTTCAAATACTTTCCTCCAATGAGGCAACGGATCGAATATAGTCATATCTACTATTTTAAGAGTATTATGTCTTAAATTATTAATCCCAGATATCAAACTATATACATCATCAAACATAAATAAATTAATCAATTTCTCATACTCTTCCATTGCAGGCAATCTCGTAGTTAAGACTGGTGTTTTTCTAGAAACACACTCAAACAAAATTCCAGAACACCTAAACATATATTCCTTGTCATACGGCAGAATTACTGCCATGGCATTTTGGATCATGTAATCATATTCGGGTTTAGATATATTATTTTCAATGGTTACAATATTCTTACATACTGGCGTTGTAACAAGTTGTCTTTTAACATATAATATGATATTATTCTCCTCAAGATACTTCTGGAGCTCAGAATTATTTAGAATGCACTCCACAAACTCTTTTTTGAACTTCATATTAACGGGGCAGAACAAGAAAGAATCTCCTTCGCTTATATAAGACGGTTTAGATAGTTCCACTGCAGGTGGACAAATTCCGTGAGGCACATACATAACTTTTCTATCTGGTAACAAACTTCTAACATGAGATTCCATCCCTCGGTTAAGACATATATGCAAATAATGCTTAGGGGTGGACTTCAATGCTATAAGTTTTACCTTATTATCTAAATAATGCCCATCGTGCGTAATTAGAACTACAGGATATTTGGTTCTAAACGCATGAATACTTAAAGGCTCATATGTAGGGAAGACTATTAAATCATAATATTTTAAATGGAATTTAAAATGTAACCACCATAGACATATAATAAACTTAAGCCGGGTTGTTACCTGCGGAAATGGATATGCTCGTGAAAAACACTTAGGTATCGTTGAGATCACTATTTTACCACTCTTCTCAATATTATCAAATTGTCCCTCATTGCCTACTAAATGCAACGAATGCCCCATTCTTATAAATGCTTCAAGATGTATCTTATTGAAATTTTGATGAGCCTTGTAACTAATATAATCAATAACTAAAACCTTCATAAGTTTGCAATTTAAATATTATGTTATATTTTAAGAATCTTCGTTTGAAGAAGAATCACAAGAAGTAGTATTATTTAAATCATATTCACCAGCCAATAAACAGCAAACGCCAATATAAGCAAACATCGTATTTGCATAAAACATTAGAAAAATCCAAACAAATGCGATTCCGTTCATAAAGTTGTAAGGAATACGTTTTATGTATAACCAGCAGATTCGAATAATAACTATAACACCTATTAGGCCATTAAATAAAGGAACCGTAACCATAGTGTCATGCCCTGATGTAAAGCGTCCAGTGTTAATAACAGGTTCCGTCCAAGCCCCCTTTGACAAATCAAGTCCCGCAAACATATCTAAATTATCTTCAAAATATCCACCATAACCATTACCAAAAAGAAGAGTGAACGGGTTGTGCATATCCTCATAAATAATATTTATAAGAGATGCTACTCGTATATACGGAGAACGGCTCATTTCTTCTAAATCTCCTGAAAACATAGATGCTGCAGATTCTAATTTATAAAATGCCATTGAATCTGCCGCCATATGCCCTGCGATGTATATTCCTCCGCCAAGAACAATAAATACAATAACAGGTCTTGCGAATTTTAATTTCCCCTTTAATTGAAATTTAGTCGTTTTGTCAAAATATAATAGGTATGCTAGCATAAAAAAAGAAAACGCCAATGCAAAAATAGCTTTTCCTTCCATTGCAGAAAGAATTATAACAGTATATAGAACCAGCGTTATTATCAGCAACTTATGCTGTTTTATTGACAGTGCTCCTATTATAAGGACTGGCGCCATGTAAATAATATCAGCTTGATATGCAATTTCCATCTCACCATAAAAGCTTGTTATTCCAAATACTGTATAAGCAATAAAGCTTGCTAAAACTCCAGACATAATGGCAATCAAACAAATATAGAACACTGCTTTAATGAAAGAGGAATCTGCCACCTTTAACAATATATACATGCTCGTTAGTAAAACAAACATATAAATACCATAATCTATAAAACTATCAATTGAATAATATGGATGAAATACCAACCCCAAGATACCTATTAATCCGGCCGAAAGGCCAAGGTACATCATTGATTTATAGGACTTATAAAAGAATAAAGCCTTTTGCATTCTAAACTTTGAGCCCATAAGAAGAAGTGTGTAAACGATATTCATCATGTAGCATGCACGTACAGGGCCAATTATTTTTATTGTACCATAATTATACAAACTAAAACTAAAATCATCTCCGCCAAACATTCCCAAAGTTCTTTGAGCAGACAGACTCAATAGAATGAAAGAAAAATGAAAAAGAATTGAATTTTTTATATCATTCTTGAACAAATAGTACAATACAACAATATACTGTGGTATTGTCAAAATGACATTAGCCACATTTGACAATGTTAGAATATTTATTAAAATGATAAAGGAATATAGAAAATATAAAAGAACTATTTCATTCTTTCCTTCATAATTGTAATTCTGTAATCCTGTCATAATTACTCTAGAGTGTTTTTCTATTCTTATAAAAATAGCTCAACAATTCCTTACCAAATATCAAAAAAGCAAATAAAGAGCATATTAGACAATTTAAGATAGCTATGGCAATGAAACGAAGCCATGGGACAACATCTTCTAAGGCATGGTTTAGGAAAAGGCAGGTTGTGAAACCCGCAAGACATGCAAAAACGCCTAAGATATTCTTTTTTGCAATTTTGATTATACTTAGCTTCGGCACATAACGATGTAAAAGGATATAATTATATATAACATTAACAGCAGTAAGTAATAAAGCAATATAGTAAGCAGTCAATACACCTTCACCATAATCGAAGAATAAAAAAGTAAGAATTACCATTAGACAGTTTATTGAAAAACTCAAGATGGTAAACCATTTCATTCTTCCAGATGCATGAATTCCAATTTTTACCACAGTATTGATAACTTCTAAATAAGCAATCGATAATGTCATACGACATAGTGCTGTTGTCATATTTGGAACTTCAAGCAACCATACGTCTAACACAAAATCCATACAAATAAACAAAGGAACAAAAATAATGCTCATTAATAAGAGCACAATAATCATCGTCTTTTCGAGAAGGTTTGACATCATGTAATAATCACATACAGAATAGTATTTAAGTATTCTAGGTCTAAATGCCAGTACTACATTATTCGTAAAAACACTTAATGCAGACCCTACCGTTAATGCGATTCCATTTGCAGCATTGAGTGCCACTGTAAAGAAGCGATTTATGAAAATTTGTCTTCCCTGTGATTGCAAAGCAAACCCTCCACAGCCCAAAAGGTCCCACCCCGAAAAGTATAGCATTGGTTTGATAGTTTGCCAGTCACAAATAAATTTTAGTTTAAAAATACCGTAATGTCGTTTACAATAACCAAAATACAGAAAAAAAACAGCAATAGATGCTAATAACAAAAGAAAGCCATAAGTTATCAATCTATCAAATACTATATACCCAATCGCAATAGCAGCAGCTAATTTCAACAGATTGTTAGTTATATCAATCCAAGCATAAACATTCATTCGCTCATCTGACATAATCATTGCAAGGAATGGCACCTGTACAAAACTCATTATTGCAGCACCAACAGAAAGCTGATATAGAAAGTTTGCTGCAATTATTCGATCTGCTTCTATATTAAGATAACCATTAACAATCCATAATCCTATTGTCTCTGCAAGGATGAAAACAATTAAAGCAATACTAAGATGGAGAACGAACGCAGCGTTATAAACTCGTTGAAGCTCGGCGTCGTCTTTTTTACCAATTGCAAGTGTTAAAAAGCGGGAAGTGGCAATTCCCATAGAAGAGTTTATAAAACCCAGTAACACAATTATGCCACCTACAACGTTATAGACTCCAAAGTCGTCAACGCCCAAAGATTTTAAAGCTATCCTGGATACATATAAATTAATACATACCGAAAATAGCATTCTTATGTAAAGCGCAATAGTGTTTTTTAAAAGGCTATTCCCCTTTTGCATATATTGAACAATAATTAGGCAATTACTAGTTAGCAGCCAATTATACTATTTTGACATTACAACTGCTCTTCCTTCATATTTTATATATAAGCCATGTTTAGGCTTTTTTACTAATTGCTGCCCATTCAGATTGTAGAAACAAGGACTTGCTAGTCCATTATACGGATTTCTCATTCCTGTTGTATTAGAAGATTGTTGCTCGTCCATAAATGCTAATCTTCCTTTAATCCATTTTTTTAGGTATGAAATTTCTTCTTCATAAGTGTTGACGAGATAACCAACTCCCCAAGCATGTAATCAATAAAGGAAAGAACATCAATTGTGTTCCTATATCCATTTTGGGGATCATCATAGTTCGCTGACAAGAATGTCTCTTCCATGCGATTGATTTCTGAATCAACATAATTCTGCGTTCCTTCTGGCAAAGTAGAGAAATCATTATTATCAGGAAACTTATATTCATATTTTATATATTTGTCAATATTCTGACCATCTTTTCCATATGGGTGATGTTTTGATTCGTAATATGGATCATTACCTCTATCAATATATACTAATATATCTGTTTCTGCACCATTATCAATTTCTTCTGAGTCTTTAAGATTTAAACGATTTCCTCCTTGTGAAACGCGCTCTGTAAGTATATACACACCATAATAGTTCCATCAAGGATAACCTCGCATAATCTTGTTTCAGGAACAAAATCCATCCATGGCCTTGCCAAATCAAAAGATAGAATGTCCCTTATCATACTACGATCTACCCAAGGCGCAAGCATAGCCCATTGGCTATCCTTCGCCATTCCTAGCAATGATACTTTTTTCTTCTCACCGCCTTCCACTGGCAATAATGACGTTTTTAAAGTTCTAAAACCATATGGTTTTTTGTCTGAGTTGTAAAAAGAAGTATGTCCTCTATATTTTAATGCTATATATCCCTTAAAATCAATATGCTGGTTTGGATGTAAGATTGTATCGCCATAATTATAATCGCCATCACCATTATGTATAATAACCATTTGAGCAAGTATATAATCATCGCACAAAATCATCTGACCGTCTACATTAATAAAAACGATAGGCAAGTTTTGCTGTCTATTTTTACACCATCATCTTTTAGTAGGCTACGATAGTTATCATTTACTTGAGCCACACTAAAACAGTAGACAAGTGAAAAAACTATTAAAAATCGCTTTTTTATCATGCCATTCTTTTATTCTCAATTCCTCACTAAACTGGCAAATAAGCAATGTATTATCGTGTTCTGCAACATGGGATTATTTTGAGCCCAATATCAAATATTTGGATTACCTGTTCGTTTAACTTCTTCAATAACTTGCAAAAGGTACTGCCCATACTGGTTCTTCAGCATAGGCTTAGCCAGTTCTCGCATCTTCGCTTCATCTATCCAGCCCTTGCGGTATGCTATACCCTCGAGGCAAGCAACCTTCAGTCCCTGACGCTTCTCGAGAACCTCTATATATGTAGAAGCCTCACTCAGAGAGTCATGAGTGCCGGTATCAAGCCAAGCAAAGCCTCTGCCAAGTGTCTGCACCTTCAGTTCCTTGTCATTCAGGAACCACTGGTTTACAGTTGTTATCTCATACTCGCCACGAGCTGATGGCTTTATCTTGCTTGCTACATCAACGACCTTATTGGGATAGAAGTAGAGTCCCACCACAGCATAGTTGCTCTTTGGAAGCTCTGGCTTTTCCTCAATAGATAGGCAGTTGCCTTCCTTGTCAAATTCTGCTACTCCATAGCGCTCAGGGTCATTCACCCAATAGCCGAAGACGGTAGCCTTCTTCTCTTCTTCTGCGGTGCGAACGGCTTCCTGCAGCATCTTTGTAAATCCAGCGCCTTGGAAGATGTTGTCTCCCAATACAAGGCAGGCACAATCGTCTCCGATGAAGTCAGCACCAATGGTGAATGCCTGCGCAAGTCCGTCTGGCGATGGCTGCTCCGCATACTCGAAATGTACACCATAGTCGGAACCGTCGCCTAATAGGCGCTTGAAGCCTGGAAGGTCGAATGGTGTTGAGATGATGAGTATATCACGTATTCCTGCCAGCATCAGAACGCTGATAGGATAATATATCATCGGTTTGTCATAGATAGGCATCAACTGCTTTGAGATACCTTTCGTAATTGGATAGAGGCGAGTGCCTGAGCCACCTGCTAAAACTATTCCACGCATATAATCTAATAGTTAATAAAGGCCAACGTTTATATCAAATGGACTTGAGAAATCTTTAAGCAATGCATGCTTTGTATCTTTCTCTGACAGTAATGCCTTATCTGTTGGAATGCGCCAATCAATGCCCAGACTATCATCAATGATGCTGATGCCCCCGTCAGCTTCGGGATGATAAAACTCGTCACATTTGTATTGGAACACAGCAGTATCTGATAGTACAACAAAACCATGGGCAAATCCACGAGGAACGAAGAACTGACGATGGTTATCTTCTGTCAGTTCTACTGCAACGTGCTGACCGTATGTGGGGCTACCTATTCGGATATCTACTGCAACATCCATAACAACACCCTTCACACAACGAACTAACTTACTCTGTGTATATGGAGGTCTCTGAAAATGCAGTCCACGCATTACTCCGTAGGATGATTTGCTCTCATTATCCTGAACAAAGGTTACCGTATGTCCTAGGATAGGAGCTACCTTCTCATCGAACTCCCGCTGAGAGAAAGATTCAAAGAAATAGCCACGGGCATCTTTGAATATACGTGGTTCAATGATGACCACGCCATCAATAGCCGTTTTGATTATATTCATAATTTTCCTTTTATAAATGCATCTCGCGACCCTACAAGGGAACGATGATGGTACAATCCCATAATAATGATCGGCTCTATGTCCTTCGTTGTAACTTCCAACTCTGGACAAAGAAGATCTACAACCATATCTATGTTCATCATACTGTCAGTAGAGACCTTGCTCATCACAAATTCACGCAGGATAAAATTGATAGCCGCTTCGTTTATCGTATTGCTATAGCCCAAAGGCTTCAGCCATGCCCTCATCTCATCTATCGTATGGACATCACCCTTCAGGATCTGCTCCTTAATAGGCTCTGTCACTTCCTTGACATTCTTGATTGGAGGCGTTACAAGTGGCATATACGATTTATTGCATTAAGATAACCTTTTTAGTTAAACAATGTTTTCAAATAATTATTTCTGTTTGACAGATGACAGGCTAATCCATCTGCTCGTTCGGATAACATCTTGACAACTTGAATTCAACTTTTCTATCTTTTCCTTTCATTTTCTCCTCAACTGCTCCTCCAGTCACTTTCCCAACTCGCCTCCAAATTAACGTTCATTCACCTTTGAGGGATAAAGAATCTTAACGATCTTGCATATTCGGGTAAAAAGTAGTACTTTTGTATAGAAATGAGCGGAAAAGGCTCAATTTCCCGGATGTCTGATGAATGTCTGATGAAACAGGAAACGGTGTTTCTGCTTTACATTGTGTATC